>Ga0098061_1001060_pt1 | contig 13382 bp, 12 predicted proteins | sample 22_taG_FD_92579 | JGI IMG/M metagenome (GOLD analysis project Ga0098061, IMG submission 92579) | Marine viral communities from the Subarctic Pacific Ocean - 22_ETSP_OMZ_AT15343 metaG | ecosystem: Environmental > Aquatic > Marine > Oceanic | place: Subarctic Pacific Ocean | collected 2015-01-20 | reverse complement strand
CGGCGCTGGCTCTGTGTCCGGCGTGGCAACTGCGCCGGTTGCCTCGGTGCGGATGTAGACGCCCGCCGTTCCGTTCCCGTCCCTGACGACAGGCGACGGGCGGTCAACCGTCCATTCGGAGCCCTTGAGGCCAGAGCCGATCGTCGTCACGCCGCCTTGTCCACTGGACCGCACAGATGGTGCCGGCCCATCAGCGGGGAGGCGACGCACGCCCCATCGGACCTTCATCCCAGCGCCCCGATCCTTCCGCAAGTCGCAGTCCAGCCCCAATGCCGCCCGCACGGTCACCCACGGCAGCAGCCCCGGCCCAAACAGCCCCGTCTGCGTCGTCGGCTCGCCGTGCGTCGGCTGGGGCCAGCGAATGCTGCGCGGGCCAGCCACGAGAATCACGCGCTTGCGGAACTGCGGCACACCGAACGCTGCGGCGTCGAGGACCCGCCAACCGACCCAGGCAAATCGCTCTTGCAGTTGCTCCAGAATCACGCGGTCGAAGTAGAATCGTGGGCATGGGCGAGGCGTGCCGCCTTCCACGTAGTCGAGGCCGACACACCCGTCCTTGCACGCCCCCCGGTGCTGGATTAGGCCCGTCACATTCTCCCCGAAGAACCATCGCGGCTTGACGTGATCCAGCGCGGCCACCGTCCAAGGCCAGCCGTTGCGCTCGCCCGCGCTGCCCTCCCGCTTGCCTGCGCTGCTCCAGTCCTGGCAGGGGAAGGACGACCAGATCGCATCGAACGGTCCGGGCGGATACAGGCTCAGATCCCGCACGTCGCCGTGGATAACGTCATGCCCCGCAGCGCGAGCGGTCGCCACCGCGTGCTCGTCGTGCTCGATGCCGACCGACTCACAGCCCGCAGCGTGGATGCCGATGTCGGAGCCGCCCGCACCGCTGAACAGCGTTAGGAAGCGCACTAGTGGGAGCGTATTAGCGGGGGCGTGCTTCATCGCGTCTTCCTTGGGGTGAATAGGGGCGGGCGGGAGCCCGAAGAGCCCCCGCCCGCCTGCCCGGTGGCGACCTTCGATCAGGTCGCCTTCCCGCCGAGCCGGGGAGCCAGCTGATCAGCGCGGACCCGTAGACGCCGTGCCGCTGATCGGCTGGACCTTGACCGGGGTCGGTCGGAGTCGCGCGGCGTCGGGTGTCTCATTCCTAGAAGGGCGCGCAGGACGCGCAGCCCGATCCCTTGCAGTCCTCGCAGGCGGGGTCGCCCCAGCCCTCGCCGTTCGCGGACTTCTCCCCGCCCGCGGGGGTCGCCGCGGTGTCGCCGTCCTGCGCCTCCGTGGGCGCGTCGGGGAGCTTGGCGGGCTCCGCGGCGGCGGCTCGATCCGCGTGGTCCTGGTCGCGCGGCTGGGGCGGCGTGTCGTCGTCGTCGTCCGCGGTCGCCGTGACCGGGGGCGCTTCCAGGAGCCGGTTCAGGAAGATGTCCACGTAGACATCATCACCCTTGTGCCGCGTGCGCTGCCGGATCGTCACCGACGCACCCACGATGCGCTGCCGGATCTCGGCGCGGGTGCGCCCCTCCGACTCCACGACGAGATCGGGCCAGCGGGGCACCTCCCCCAGCGCGACCCGGAGATCCGCCTTGATGTAGGACATACCGCCCGCCACCTTGTTGAACCGCTGCACCTCGCAGCCGTCGAACTGCCCGCCCGTGACGCGGAACCACCAGGAGACGAACCAGTCTCCACCCTTCCCGGTGAAGATGGAGAAGTCGCTGACGTCGGCGGTGTAGGTGCCGTCGGGGACGTCGTCCATGACGCGGTCCTCAAAGGTGGAGGACTCGCGCTCAGGGGTGTCGTCCCATTCGTTTTCGTAGCTCATGTGCTCAGGCTCCGGTCGTGCTGGTCGATCCCAGCGTGGTGTTGAAGGCGTGGAGGATGGAGGTGAAGGACATCGGGATGACGTCGGGGAGCATCGCGCCCTCGCGACCGCGCCCCTTCGCCTCGACGTCCTCTTCGGTTCCCATGACGGGCTGGGACCGCAGGACGCGATCCCCGTTGGGCTGCAACTCGCCGTGGAAGAGGAAGTCCACGTGCCCGTGCAGGATGGTCCGCGCCGAGGGCGGCAGGGAGGGGCCGACCTTGAAGCGCCCGGTGTCCACGGTCTTGCTGCCCTTCCGCTCGCGGATCTCAGTCCGCTTCTCATGGAGCATCAGGAGCGGCATGACCTTCGACCCGTCCTTGCGACGCAGGGCACGGAGGCGGGAGATCGCGTCCTTCCAGCGGCTGCTGATCTTGCCCCAGGCGCGCCCGTGCGCGACGTCGCCGGGGTCCTCAACCCCGTACTCCGCGCAGACGTCCTTGACCAGCATGTCGAACAGGGCGTTCGCCGTGTCCACGATGACGGTGCGGAAGTCGTGGGACTCCGTGGCGAGGGCGTCGAGCGCCCCCTTGAACTCGCCCCAGGTGCCGATCTCCATGCGGTAGCACTCGATCCCCAGGGTCCCCCGTTCGGTGTCGAGGAAGACCGGGTTTGGGAACTGGTTGCCCAGCGTGGTCTTTCCGAGCCCAGGCGGGCTGTAGACCCCCAGGGCGAAGTCGGACAGCTTCGTCGCGGGCGGGGTCACCGCCTGCGGGAGCAGCTGTCGTCGTGGTCGTCGTGTCGTCGTCATCGTCTATTCCTTTTCTTCGTCGCCAGCAGTGGATCCGCTGGTCTTCTCACTCAGTTCCGGGTTCGCCCTCTTGCGGACACGGAACCCCTCGACACCGACTTCGCCGGTGCAGAGATCGAAGTAGTCGCAGCGCCCATAGTCGAGACAGCTGCCTGCGTTCCTGATCGTCATTTCGCCGCGCTCGATCGCGAGGATCCTGCGGTGTTCTTCCCAGACCTCCGCGCGCCACCGCTCCATCTGGTCCTCGCTGCGGGTGACCCGCTCTTCGTAGAAGTAGGCGTCAGCGGTCGCGGGGTCGGTGTAGAGCACGCGGAGCCGATCGATGTACTCCGCGACGGGCTCTTCCACCCGGCGCTTCAGCGGCTCCCGTTTGCCCTCGCGGGCGTCGCTCCGCTCCGCGTAGGCGTCCAGCGTCTCTTCCCAGGTGCCATCCGGCTGGGGTTCCCAATCGCCAGCCTGCGCGGCGGGCGGCTTGGACTTGCGGACCCTCCGCTTCAGCGGGGCGAGCGGCTTCCGGTTCCGCACCCGCTCCTGGTACTCCTGTTCCGACTCGCCCCGGTGCCGCTTGATCCCCGGCTTGCGGATGATCCGGTAGAGCGCCTGCCGCACCGGGCGACCGACCTTGAGCGACACCGCTTCCATGTAGGTTGTGGGCTGGCTGTCGATGCGGAGCCGCGCGAAGTAGTCGCGGGACACCCGGCTGGACGTCTTGATCTCCAGGAGCAGGTCGCCCTCGATCGTCGGGTGCGGATCGCCGTCGTCCCAGAGCCCGTCCCAGCGACCGCCGAGCCGGTGGGACGTCGAAGGGCTCCCTGTCGCCGGGTTCCGCAAGGGCACTTCGAACTGCTCTTCTACCGCGGTCGGCCATTCGGTCCAGTGGGCGAGCGCCCCAGTGACCATCGCCACCGCGACGGCGGCGCGGACCTGGAGCCAGTCCTTCCCGGCGAGATCCTCCGCTTCACCGGGCCAGCCGTCCTGGGCGGCGCGGAAGATGTACCGGGCGGCGGCGAGCGGGTCGCCCTCCGCGAGCCCCTCGTGCACCGCGCTCCCCAGGTCGCGCGCCTCCGTGTCCGCGTCCACCGGCTCCAGGCGTTCCAGGTACTTCAGCCGGAACCGTTCGTCGCACCGGCGCTTCGTGCTCAGCGCGGAGTCGGACAGGACCCGGATGCGGCGCGGCGTGGGGTCCACGGTCGCTGCCACCGGCTTCTCGCCCTCTTCGGGCTCCCAGCCCCGCAGGTCCACCTCCGGGGGCGTGGGCGGCGGCGCGGGGGCGCGCACCGGCAACTCGGGGTGGTCGCCCAACGCCGACGTCCACCAGTCGGCCATGCGGTAGTGGATGCCGCCGAAAGCTACCAAGTAGCGGGTCTGCGAACCGACCGCGGCGGCACCCCCGGCGATCCAGCCCAGGTCGATAAAGTCCGGTGACAGCGCCTTCAGCCGCCCGCCCGTCTTGACCAGATACACGCCCGTGGGGACGTTGTCCCTGAACCAGGGGAAGGTCCGCTTGGGGTTACTCATGGTGGTCGCCCCCGCTGGTGGGGTCGGTAGGGGGGCAGACGCCCGCTGCCTTGCAGGTCGGGAAGGAGCAGGGCGTCTTGAACGTCCCGCGGGGGTCGAGCACCGCGTGGTCCCCAGAGTGACCCGGCGCGAGGTAGCAGCGGTCACCGTTGCAGTCGCGCTCCGTGCACAGCCTCAGCGGGCGGCGAACGATCGCCGTGGGGTCGGGCGGTGGATCGTCGCCCAGCTGGACAAGCGCCTCCCGGATCAGCTGGTTGAAGGGCTGTTTGGCGAGGGCGATCCGCAGGATGCAGATGGCGTCAGGGACGCTGATCAGGTCGTTCATGGGGTCCGGCTCCGGTGGGGGTTGGAGTCGCAGGGTGCCCTTCCAGGGCGACCCGCGGAGGATCGAGGGCGGGAGCCCCCCGGCGACCGGGCGGCGACCGGGGAGCCCCAGGATGGCGGCGAGGCGGGATAGGATCCGGCCCATCTACTTGCCCCGGGGGCGGTCGTCGTGGAACCGGCAGGCGGGGTCGGAGCAGTCGCAGCTGAAGTCGTAGGCGCTCCCGGGGACCGGGCGCTGCAGGTCTTCCAGGAGCGCGTCCACCGCGGAGTCGGGCCACTCTTCCGCGGGGGTGTCGATCAGGTCCTGGAGCGGGGGCAGGTCGCGCTTCGTCGCGCGTTTGGGGCGTCCGCGATCGTCGCGGCGGTGGTTGGTTCGGTCGCACATGGTCTGGACTCCGGTTTGGGGGATTCGCTCCTGCGTCGCCGTGGCGGGGTGCCAGGACGTTTGAGCGGTCGAGTCGAGCGAGGACCCTCCCGACCGCTCAAAAGTCCGGTGGGCGAGCACCTGTGGCCCGCCCACCCGACCTGTTCGGTCTAGGACTAGGACGCGGCGATCCGGTCGATCAGCTGCGCGGTGATCGCCAGGAGCGCCTGCTGGGCGTCGGTGCGGTCGTCGCGCTGCGCGAGGGCGTCGCCCGCCTTGCCGTTGTCCTCGCGGGCGCGGTCGAGGTCGCGTTCCAGCTGCTCGACGGTCGCCTGAAGACCCTCAATGTTCTGGTCGCGGTCGGCGAGGCAGTCGTCCTTCGCCTTCGTGGCGGCGGCGTGCCCGTCGATGATCCCGCGGAGCCGGGTGATCTCGCGGTCCGACTCGATTCGGCGCGCGTCCACGCTCTGGACCTGGGCGGTCAGGGCGGCGACGTGGGCGGTCAGGGTCGCGATCTCCCCGATCGCGTCCGCGACGGCGACCTGCGCCGTGGCGGCGTCCTCGCGGGCGCTCTGGAGCGCGACGGCGACGGGGACCGGGGCGGCGGCGGCGGCGGCGGTGTCGTCACCGGGGGCGGCGAGCACCTCGACCACCTCCTGCGGGCGCTCCTGCTCCGTCAGGGGCGGCGCGGCGACCGCGGGCGACCCGTCGAGCCCGACGAGCTTGGCGAGCCGGTTGAGGGCGGTGGACAGGTTGCCCTTGCGGATCCGGGGCTGCGCCAGTTCGCGGTCGATGACCCCGCGGAGGGCGGCGGGGTCGAGGCACCCCGTGACCGCCTTCTTGACGTCGCGCGCCGAGCCGTGGACGAGGTTGTCGAGGAACGGACCGGAGGCGACGTCAGTGACCCACTTCGGGCAGAGCCCCTGGTCGCTGATGATCTGGTTCGTGACGTCGCGCGCCTCGCTGGTCGGCATCCCGTTCCAGCCCCCGCGCTTCGCCTTCGTGGCGACCGGGGCGGGCTCGACGGCGGCGAGCGGCTCCGCGGCGACCGGGGCGGGCTCGCCGTCGTCGTCGTCGGCGGGGGCGACGTCCACGCCCGTGTAGGACGGGAGCGCCCAGCCCCGCTCCTGCGCCTTCAGGACGCCCTCCGCGGTGGGGACATACTCCTCGTTCCCCGGCTCGCCCCCGCCGGTCGGGGCGACGAGGCTGCACGCCGCGAGGGCGTCGGTGATGTAGGGCGGGGAGATCTGCGTCCGATGGGCGATCCCGCGGACGGTGTACCAGCCGTCGAGGACGGCGAGCAGGATGCCCTCGCAGACGCCCTGGGCGGGGGTGCGCTCCGGGGCGGGCTCCGGGGCGGGCTCGCCGCCGAAGTTGACCGGGTTGCCCTGGTCGGCGGTGGGCTCCCCGACGAAGGCGGCGTGGAGGTTGTCGATGATCCCGGCGAACGGGTCGTTGGAGGCGGCGGGCTGGGTGTTGGGGTTGGTCACTATGGACTCCGGTTGGGGTGCCCCGGGGGGCTGGTTCCTGTCTGTCTCGCTGTCACCCCCGGTATACCCCCTGTAAGGGAGGATGCCGAAAGCTCCCCGAAGATTAGCGAAGAATTGACAACTCTAGGGGTGGGGCGCGAAGCCCCAGGAGCCACCCCACGCCCCCAAGCAGGTCGCCCCCGACCCTGGGGCCGAGGACGACGGGCGCCGCGCCTAGGGGGGGTCAGGCGGCGGCGGGGAGCGCGATCCGACCGTCGTTGCGGCGGGCGATGGCGAGCCCCTTCTGCAGGAGGCGGTGGGCGAATCGCTCCATCTGCCCCTGCTTCGTCAGGTCGCCCTCGCGCTGCGCGGCGAGAGTGACCGCGTCGATGATGGACGCGAGGCGCTTGCCGGGGGTGACCGTCTCATCCTGGAAGGCGTCCTTGACCCGCTCGATCTGGTTGCCGGTCAGGTCGTTGCCCGCCCAGGCGTCGAGGGTGGCGAAGGCATCCTCGACCGCGACGTCCGTGCTCGCCTTGTACTGCTCGACCGCGCCGCTGGCGGCGACCCGGGCGCTGCGGAGGGCGTCCGCGAAGCCCGCCTTGATCCGGTCGGCCCGATCGTCGCCGCCAACGTGGTTCCAGCGGTAGCTGGCTCCGTCGCCGCCGCCGCCGCTGACCAGCATCCCGTTGAGGCACCCGTAAGTGTAGGTGCCCCAGGAGAGGCTGAAGGACGCGTTGCCCACCTCGCCGTTCCCGACCTGGAGCATGGGGACCGGGATGCGGAGGCGCGTGTCGTGCGAGCCGGTGGGGTTCATCAACCGACCGGTGGACGGGTCGAAGAGGGCGGCATCGTTGGGGTCGAGCAGCATGCGGAGCCGCATGGAATCCAGACCCACCTTCGCGTCGATGACGGGCAGGTCCCGGAACTCCGGGGAGTCGAGCAGCATGGTGACGATGTCGATGTTGTCGATCTTCGCGTAGCCCCGACCGCCGCCGCTCAGGGAGGCGCGGATCGTGCGGAAGGTCTGACCGGGGAGCTTGACCGTGCGGAGCAGGGCGGGGGACGTCTCACCCTGGAGCCCGAAGTTCCAGTTGACCTCCGCGAGCTTGCGCCCCGTCTCGGACGTGCTCTTGAGGTTGTCGATGTACTTCGCCCCTCCCGCGCCGAGGACCCGGCGAGCCATCTGGCCGAGCCCGGTGCGGGTGAAGTTCATGGGGGTTTCCAGGTGCCCCTCTGGATCCCGGAAGGAGTAACCCGCGGTCTTCCCGTCCACGTAGCGGAAGACGCCCTGGCCCAGCGGGCGATCGATGTCGATCGGGTCGAGGTCGCGGTGGATGCCCGCGATGGTCTTGTGGAGGTTGCCCAGGTCGAGGGCGTTGAAGGTGCCGCGCTCCTGCCCCTGGTCGAGCAGGTCGCGGGCGGCGATGTAGGCGGGGGTTTCGGCGTTGCGGTCGAGGACGATGGTGCGAGCGTTCATAGTTTCGGACTCCGGGGTGCCCCGTGGGGGGGCTGGGTTTGTTTCTCTCGTGCTGTCACCCCCCTTATAGGACAGACCCCGCCAGAAAAAGCAAACCACCGCGAAGATTTGCGAAGGTTTTACAACTGCGAAAAAAACGAACCCAACCTGACGCGACGCCCAAAACGCTTGACGCAGAGCCCAAACTGTCCAAATCGGTTGGGAGGGTCAGGATACGGGCGAGGGTCCACGACGAAGGCATCCTGGGGGGCTCCACGGCGACGCCTATCTGAGGGACGCCCGCCACGGTTCCAGGTCGAGGATCTCCTGCACGCGCGCTTCGTGGCGCTTCCAGTTGCGCTCCCGGTCAGCCAGCTGCCGCCGCTTCCAGGCTTCCCGGCTGGCGATCCGGTCGGGGTGAAGCTCGATCCGCCTGCACCGCTCCAGGGATCTGCACCGCTCGATCGCCGCCAGCGCGGGAGCGTCAGGGACGTCGCCACCGGGCTGGTCGAAGTACCGATCTGCGAACCGCTGGGCGAGCGGTCGGAAGCGTTCATCCCCGGCTTCCACCCGTTCGTGCGCGAGGGCAAAGAGCGCGTAGGCGGTGCACTTCCGCTGAAACCCGGTCATGCGTCGCCAGTAGTTCGCCAGCGCCGGGTTCCGTTCGGGCGGCTTGCGCCCGGTCCAGCACCGCGCCTCACCCGGGGGCGGCTCGCGGTGCATGTTGACCGCCGTGGCGTAGACACCGCCCGCCCACTGCATCCAGGCCTGGGGGTCCAGGTCCACCATCGGGGGCGGCTCGCCGGTGCGCGTGTAGGACAGGAGGCGCTCCAGGATGGTTCGCCCCTGATCGTCCGGTGGGGTCAGTCCCATTCGATCGACTTCCTGGCGCGGAAGAATCCGTCCCCCGGCTTGAACCAGAGAGGCACGGTGACCTGCGCTCGCCCGTTGCGCTGCTTGCCCACGATGCCCTCGACCCGGAAGGGCTCCTTCGCGGTCGCCACGTAGGCGGCGTGTCGGTACAGGAAGAGCACGCTGTCTGCGTCCTGCTCCAGGCTTCCCGACTCGCGGAGATCCGCCAGCATCGGGCGGCGGTCCTTCAGCGGGCGGGTGTCCACCGCCCTCGACAGCTGCGCGAGGACGATCCCCAGGAGCCCCAGCCGCTGGGCGAGGTGGCAGAGTCGGTCGCTGGCGTTGGACACCTCGCGCTCCCGGCTCTGGTCCTTCGGCATCCTGATTTTCTGGAGGTAGTCCACGACGAAGGTGCAGATGCCGTGCCTCGCGTGGGCGAGCCGGATGGAGGACTCCACTTCGGCCAGGGTCTTGCTGTCGAAGTCGAACAGGACGCGCCCCCAGGTCGGGGCGCTCCGCTGGACGCCCTCGCGGACCTGCTCGACCGTTTCGCGCTCGCGGATCTCCGACGTCAGCAGCCGGTCTTCGGTGCCTTCGTCGCTCATTTCGACCATGATCACCAGGACCGGGGCGTCCTCCGTTTCGGAGATCCCCCGGGCGATAGTCAGCCCCAGCTGGGACTTGCCCTGCGAGGGGCGCGCGGCGATCAGTCCGTAGTGCCCGCGGTGGTAGCGGAGCACGGTGTCAAGCGGTCCCAGCCCGGTGCGGATCTGGGGGTCGCGCCGTTTCCCGGTCAGGACGTCTTCTTCGCGCTGCCCCGCACGTCGGAGCAGGTCCGACCCGGCGACTAGACCTTGCCCACGCCGCCCTCTGTTGCCTGCCACGCCCTCCGTGATCGCTTGGAGGTCGCCGGTAGCAGCCCCGCCTTGGTGGTGCGCCAGGACGTCGCGTGCGGCTCGCAGCATCGACCGCCGCAGGGTGAAGTCCTGGAGGGCTTCCACGTAGGCGTGGAGGTGGTCGGGCACGGCGGGGGTTTCCAGGACCGCCTTGACCATCTGCGAGAGGGTCAGGAAGTCCTGGAAGATGCGCGCCCTGCCGATGCTCCGTTCGTGGCGCTCCAGGACGGTGGACTGGTCGGGGCCGAAGCCCTCCTGGCGGTCCTTCACCGCCCCGACCCAGAGAGCGCGCAACCGGGGATCGTTGAAGTCGCCAGGGTCGAGCCCCAGCGTGATCGCATCGTCCACGGTGGATGGGTCACGGAGAGCGAGGGCGAGGATCGCCCGCTCCGACCGGGGCGACGCCACCGGGCGCTGAAGGTCGTCTGTCATGGTCTGGACTCCAGCCAGCTGAGGACGGCTGGCACGTTGGGGGGTGGCGGAACGTCCTCTTCCGCCAGGAAGCTGACCAGGGCGTCGGGGGCGCGGTCGCCGCCGATGTCCCGCCAGCGGAGGACCGCGGCAGCGTGGGCGGCGAGCCACCCGTGGGTGTTGCCCCCGGTCCCGCGAGCAGCCGACACCCCGGCCTCACGCGCCTGGACCAGGAGCCGATCGAACTGCTTTCGGAGGGCTCGACCGGACAGGAGGTTCGCCCGCCAGAAGGAGCCCTTGGGGTGCTCGTGGGCGAAAGAGATCACGGTGCGGATCTCCCCGGGGGTCACCTTGTCGAGCCGGATCATGCGCTCGATGTCCACCGCCCATGCGTCGGGTCGAGCTTTCGCCAGGAGCCGTGGGGTGTGTGAGCCGATCGCCTCCTTCAGCCTGTTCGCCAACTCCAGGGCTTCAGAGATCTTCTCAGGACTCCCTGGTCTTGGGTCTTGATTAGGGGAAGGCTTCCCGGAAGGCTTTACTGCCCTAGATCCGGGGACTTGTGCCCCGGGCAGGACGCCCTGTGGACGCCCAGGACCGCGCCCCGCGGAAGCCTCGATCGGAGGTTCGCCGGAAGGCTTCCTGGAAGGCTTTAACAGGTCCGCAAACGTGGTATCGAACGCCCGGTGGAACGGGGGACCGGGGAGCCCCTCGCGGATCGCCAGGATCGCCCGGTCGCGCAGGTCGCACTCTGGTAGCTCGCGGAAGTACGCGCCCCAGGAGCGGACCACGTTGGGGCTTTGCGGGGGGTTGTGGTGGATCGCCTTCGGGAGCCACAGGAGCGGCGGGAGCGCGCACCGCTCGACCATCCCCTGCGCCTCGATCTCTGCCAGCGCTTTCGCCGTCCCTGCGTAGTCCCACCCGAGCCCGTCCGCGATTGTCCCGATCCCTGCTCTGAAGAGCCCTGGGATCGGCCCCTGGATATCCCCCGTCAGGAGGTAGAGCCAGAGAGTTTGCGCGTTTGGGGCGGGGCGAGCCAGCTGCAGGAATCGGCGGTCTGTCCATGTACCCCGGGTGACCAGGGAGTAGAGCCGCCGAGCCACCGGGCTACTCGCCGGTGTCGGTGTCGGTGTCGGTGTCGCTGGCGGCGCTCGCCTGCTCCTGCTCGCTGAGCCAGGACTCCAGGCTGGACGCGCGGATCACCCACTGCCCCCCCAGCTTGAACATCGGGATGGAGCCCTTCGTGGTCAGGTCATAGACCGTCGTGGTGGACACCCCCAGCCGCGTGGCGACGTCGGGGATCTTCAGCATGGGGTCGAGGTTGGGGGCTGCTTCGGTGGTCATTCGGCCTATCTCCGGTCGCCCCCAGGAGCGGGGGTCGAGCCCTTGACCGTATCGGATCATTAGCGGCTTGTCGCGGTCCTTGCCGGATTCTCTCAGGACTTGACAGGGGCTCCCTGGAGCGACCACCCTTGAGCGGCGAGCGCGGACCCCCGCGTGGCACCCAACCTCCTCCTGGGGGTCGCTGGGGGCTCGCGTTCGCGCAAACCAGGAGGACTCCCGTTGACTAAAGCCGCCCCGACCGCCGCCGCAGAGTGGACCGACGTTCACGCCCTCGCACCATGGGACCGCAACCCGCGGATCAACGACGGCGAGCCCGTCCGCAAGGTGGCGCGATCCATCCTGCGCTTCGGGTTCGTCGCTCCGATCTGCGTCTGGCCCGATGCCCCCGGTGACGTCCCCGAGATCGTCGCCGGTCACACCCGACGCAAGGCGACGCTGCGCCTCCTGGACGACGACGTGGACGCCACCGTGAAGTGGTTGGACCTGGACGACGACGACGCTGCAGCTGCCCGCGAACGGCTGGGACCGGGCTTCACGTGCCGGGGGGCTCCCGCGCCAGGGATGGTCCCTGTCCGGTTCCACAGCTTCACGGGCGAGGGCGAAGCACACGCCTATGCACTGGCCGACAACAAGCTGAACGAGGGCGCTGTCTGGGACGACCAGCTGGGCGAACTGATGGGCGAGCTTGCAGACGAGGGTTTCGATCTGGGCGAACTTGGCTGGGACGATCAGGAGGTGGCGGTGCTGGAGGGCGGCATCCCCGACTTCCTGGGCGGCGACCGGATCGACCCAGATGTCAAGCGGACCAACAACAATATGCAGAAGATGGACAGCGGCGGCGTGAAGGCGCGCATCTTCCGGTTCGGGGATCTCCGGTGCGTGCTCCCGATCGACTTGTATGAGCCCCTCGCGCGGCTGGTCGCAGATGGCGTGTCCACCCAGGACGTCCTCGACCGCTGGTTGCGGAACGCTCTGGGGCTCCCGCCCGCCGCTGAAGGGGTGACCGTCGTGGAAGCCTGCTGCGCGGAGCCCGTCCCCCGGCTCGACCCCACGACCGGCTCAACAGACTGCGTCGGCTGCGGGGCAGCCCTGGCCCCCCAGGACGACGACGACGACGCCGCAACTTCAGTGGGTGACCAGTGATGTTGCGCTCGTTCGCCTTGAAGCGCGCAACTTCAGTGGGTGACCAGTGGAGGTGCCCCGGATCGCCCCAGGACGAGCAGCTTCAGACCGTGACCAGTGGAGGTGCGCGGTGACCCTGCGCCTGGGGATCGTGGACGCCAACACGAACGCGGCGAAGGAATACAAGGGCGTTGTCGCCAGCGTGATCGGACAGTGGTTGGAGTGGGAAGCCTCCCGCGTCGGCGTTCAGTTGACATCGCCCGGCGAAGCTGACGTCGTGCTGGTTGTGTTCGCCGGGAGCGTCGGCTGGGACCAAGCCGCCCGCCGCGAGTTGAAGCGCGTGGGGATCCGCCCGTGCGCGGTCATGCGAACCCGCGAGGACGATCCCCCATTCGTCCTGACCGGGGGACCCGTCGATGCGACGCCCCTGACCGCCCTGGCGGTCGCGGACGGGGTGCTGATAGGCGAGGGCTACCGCTTCGTCCGGCTGCTCCTGGACGTCATCCTGGACCCACGTGCGACGAAGGGTGATGTCGAGCGGTTGGTGGTTGAGGACCCGCACGCCATCGCCCGGTCGCAGGTCGTGAAGTTGAAGCGCGACCGCGAGCGGAAGTGGCTGCTCGCGGAGCCCCCGGAGATCCTCGCCACGCCCGACCCGTGGGTGGACTGGACCGTGCCCGCGGTCAAGACCGACGACAAGGTGGTGCGCGTCCTGGGCTCCAAGGGGTGCCACTTCAAATGCGGATATTGCGCGACGACCTTTCGGCAGGCGAAGACTGAGAACCCAAGCCCCGGCAGGGTGCGCTCGCTGGTCAAGCGGCTGGGGCGAGCGGGCGAGCGGGTGCAGGTCCTGTCCAACGACCCCGCGAACATCAAGTGGTATCCCGCGCTTCAGGGGCACCTCGACCACGGCAGCTACACGATCGAAGAGTTCCTGCGCCCTGAGAATCGCGCCGCGATCATCCGTCAGCGACCGCGCATCGTGCGCTTCGGTGTCGAGGGGCTCAGCGAGCGGCT
>Ga0098061_1001059_pt1 | contig 13386 bp, 20 predicted proteins | sample 22_taG_FD_92579 | JGI IMG/M metagenome (GOLD analysis project Ga0098061, IMG submission 92579) | Marine viral communities from the Subarctic Pacific Ocean - 22_ETSP_OMZ_AT15343 metaG | ecosystem: Environmental > Aquatic > Marine > Oceanic | place: Subarctic Pacific Ocean | collected 2015-01-20 | reverse complement strand
TTGTTTGTAATCATCTTCGGTTGCAAAGGTTACGATTGCTTTGTGAGTGTTCTTACCGCTACACATATCGCACACACTGGCTTGGCCACACAGTTCACATATACCTACAAGGTCAATCATCACTCACCTCCTCTGTTTGCTCCTTGGCATAGACCTCAAACACTTCTGGATATGCAATAGCACAGTCATCGAAGTCATCTTCGCAGGACTGAAATTGGTGCATTAGTTCTCGTATTCTTTGGTTGATTATGTCCTGAAGGTCGGCGACCTCTACAACATACTTGGCTAACTTAGCCCTATTCTCATGGTTATTCTTTGGCATCACTCACCTCCCCATTGTTTTGCCATAGCATCAGCGATGCCTTGAAATGTAGTGCTTCTTATCTTCCACCTATTAGGTCCGGGTGATAGATAATGTAGTCTCTGTTGTTCTCTCTTAGGTAGCTTCAACATCTCCTCCCTCACATTGTCTGTCTCAGTTAGTTTATCTAATCCTTTAAGCCAAAAGCAGGTTGCTTTCCTTTCTTTGTCCCCAAACATCCACGGTTGCACTAGCTGGTCATACTTTCTACCGATACGCTCTACAGCATACTTATGTGGTATTGGATTCTCTATTGCTATCTTAGGTATGTCTGCCTCAAGCAGAGTCTTAAAGAAAGCAGCACCATCGTCCAGCTTATACCACCTAGCAGGATCAGTATGAAGGTGACGTACCCCACTATTTGAAAGGTATGTGCAGGGAGGATGGGCAATCATCAAGTCCCAGTCTCTGGACTTTATTACATCTAGTACATCTCCTTGGATGTGACGAGGGCTTTTATCCACTGATGGTAGCAAGTCACATGACCATACATTGTGGCCAAGCGCCCTGAAAGCAGACCTAGTACGACCACTATATTCACAAGCAATTAGTACATTCATTATTAATCTCCTTAATTGGATTGTTAAAAAGTGTGGGCCTTGCACCCACTCGGAGGTATCCTATATTTATCGGGAGCTATGACCTCTAGTCGCTCCTCACATCTAAGCTACCGGAACAATAACACGACCCTGTGGGTCAGCCATCGCTGTTCCTCGGTATAAAATATCCATAGCAATTTCTTCAAGCAATCGCTCTCCCTCAAAGTCTTGCTGCTGTGCAATCAAGGCAACAGCCTGAGACACCTGAGCAACACTATTGTTTTGTGGAGTAGTCTCATCGTAAAGACCGTTCTTCCTGACTGCCTCAATGATTCCTTTGTTAGTAGCAGGAGCATGGCGTGAACGCTTTGCTGCCTCCTCAAACATCATCATTGTGAAAGCATGAATGTCATCGACATAAGTATTCAATGCCTCATCATACCTATCCATCACACCATACTGAGCAGTAAGAACATCCTCAATAGCACCAGAGTACCAGCCCACTAGCCTGTCTGCCTGACCCCTATGAGGAGTAGACTTACAGTATTCTTTTCTGAACTGACTCATTCCATTAGAACAAACCAAAGTCCAGATGCCACCGTCGATACCAAGCGAACCCTGTCCCGTCTCAGAGTTTCTAAGGGTAAAGGTATTGATTGGTTTATTAACCTCAATCTTGTCTAATCTCTGGTGGGTAACGAGTCCATCGTGAATGTCTGGTGAAGCAAGTCTAATTCTTAGCCCATCATCATTCAATGTGAAGCCAAGGATAGGAGCCTCTGCATACTCAGGAGCACCCTCTAGTAATGAATCAACAAGCTGAAGATTGCTGAATGGTTGGTAGCAGTTGTTGTGTCCTGCTGAATGGACTGAGCGAATGACTTTCTCACCGCCACGGTCTATAGTTCTAATCAACATGGTATCAGTTATGTTGATAGAACAATGAGCATACATTGCAGAAGCCAGCTTATCTCCTCGGCTATCAACAGCCCAGTGACTCCTAAGATTTCTCATATCAATGCCATCAACATACTGGAAAAGCTGAGTAAGAGCAGTCTTAGTAAACGGCATCTTCTCATCTACTCTATCTCTGTAGAACACTGTGCCATAGGCACGACCATTCTCAATAGATAGCTGAAGCATCCTAGTCTCCCTCTGTATATCATTGGGTGACTGCTTGCCTTCGATGTTGAACACCATATTCCTAACATCAGTTAGGTTGAGCATCTGATTAGAAGCTGTGTTCTTTCCGAGTATACTTAGCGAAGAGCCTCTTACTCCTGCTGAGTATTTAATAATGTTTCTTGGGTTAAGGGTTAAAGATTTTCTATTAACAGTAACGCTGGTTGGTGCGTTCATGGTTTCTCCTGATTGAGTTTCGGTTAAACCGCCCCGTTGCGGTAGCGACAATGTAACCCCGCCACCCACTGGCTGTCAAGTCCAGCGCCGCAGTGCCCCATTCAGCCCCGTCTGTCAGGGTGACAAGTCCAGAAGCGAGCGAACCGCCCCCTATAGTGTTATTGTTTCATCACCATAGGAGAAGTTATGATTAGATTCGTAGATGCAAGAGAAGATTTACCTAGACATGAAACTAAAACTTTCAGTAAGCGTTCTTTGTCAGACATAAAGGGTGTTGTCGTTCACCATACAGGTGGCGGCGATGATGTTCACAACACAGCGCGGTACCATGTCGGACCTAATCATGTATCAGCATCAGGCTGCCCCGCTCTACTGTATACTTTCTATATAGATAGGTCCGGTGTAATCTATTGGGCTAATGATTTAGAAGATGCAACATGGTCGCAAGGTGGACACGGGTCGCCTGTCCCAAAGACAAACGCGAACAATAACTTCTTAGCCATTGTTTGTGCTGGCAATTACTCCAGCGAGGGAATGGCTGGGCCTCCATTCGCACAGGTGTATGCTCTCTTTGTTTTATGGGCACATCTAGTGGGTGCATATAAGAACTCTAGAATCCATGATGATCTATACAAATCAATTGACTGTCCCGTTGAGGCGATGTGGGGTCATCATAACTTTGGCAAGCCAGCATGTCCGGGTCCAGCTTTAACTATGTTGGTTGATTCAGTAAGAGCATACCTACCACCCGAAGATAGTCTCGTCACAGTTAGAGACTGGCAAGAAGCATTGAACGCTTGGAGTTCTAACCTAGTTGTTGATGGTGTGTGGGGTTCAAACAGTAGAGAACAACTCACTAAGTTCCAGCGATCCTGCGGTGATAAGTTAGTTGTTGATGGTGTCCGAGGACCACTGACTGAAGCTGCCCTCCTCTCTGCTACAAGATAACACCGCCCTCAGTTCTTACCTCTTCTTCTATAGGGATAAGAATTAAAACACATAGGTATCTATATTGGTCCTCAAGATATTCAACAGTTGATAGATCATTTATTCTATTATATCCTTCGGTTGACATATCAATCCCACCGACCGTTACCGCTGCCTCACCTATAGCACTACGCGCTGCCTCTTTAGGCGTGATGCCCATGCCACATATAAGTCTGGTTGGGTAACCTTCAATTGAAAGTGGGTTTCTATTTAGGATAAGCTGAGTCTTTTCTCCCTCATCCTTTAGAACAACTCCCATCTCAACCAAGTCAGCCTTATATTTGTTTGACATATGTACCCTCTCCGAGTCGGTTCAATAACATTCTTGCAGCCTCAACAGACTTCTTATCCGAGAACACCGCAAGCGCAGTTGGGTTATTGTCTTTGTCCAACATATAAAGGACAGGCTTCTGTCTGCCCGGAAGCAGACCAATATGGATTGACATGTTTATATCAAGCAACTCCCAGCCTGTAAATGTTCTTAATATATCTGGCATCACAATCCGTTGGCTAACCACTCTGCCGCCGCATGTACCAGTATATAAGTAATGGCTGTGAATAATACAATTCCTCCAACGAAATCTATTCCATGATCGTCCATAGTTTCTGTCTCCTTGTTTTTTTTTGACAGTGGTGTTATCGGGAACTCTCCTATCAGGAGGTAAGTATGTGGGATGATATAAAGTCAAGACTCGTTAGTCGTAAGTTCTGGATGGCTCTCTTGGGTGCCGTAACACCATTAGCTTTAGAAGCTATGACAGGTGTGGTCACACCAACAGAGGCTTTGATTGCTTCAACTACAGTCATCGTTAGTTATATCCTTGGTCAAGCCTATCAAGACGGACAGGCAGCACTCAGCTCTTAACAGGGTGGGATTTTAGGCCAACTAAATACTGCTGGGCTTTCTTGTTCTTCTATCACCTCTTCGGTGGAAGCAGAGATAAGTTGGTTCAGCAGTTTTACATTTAGGGGATTACGACCACCACCCTTCCGTGGCATCTTCTTTAGGTTGATTCCTTTCTTCCTATAAGAACAAGCCCTTACTACAGCAGAGTTCTTCTTCATCCCTGTTCTCTCACAAAACTCATCAACTGAGTCCGAGGTCTGCCATGCTGTGACAAAGGTTTCTGGTTTGATTGGTTTTTTCCTATACATTACTACTCCTCTATACTACTGGTTCGCTGTTGGTATGAAGCAAGCGGGTCAGTCCGAGCCGCACCCGCTGCTGATGATAGGTCAATGCTCTTGTTGTGTGCGTTAACCACAATGTTTGCGTACTGTTTGTAGAACAGGTCACCAAGACTACCGATGTATTCCCACCGAGTAAAGGCACCGTTGTTCCACCACTCTGGACACAGCTTAGAAAGCAGATGAACAGCGTGTTGATATATGTTTATAGCTATCTGTGGACTAATCAAGGGACACCGGAACTCACTGAGGGAGCCGATCTCTATAAGGGTTGCTGCTGTCTTAGCTGGTAACGCCAGCATCAGCGAAACATAAAGAGCATGTTTCATTGTGGGATACCGTGGACTTAGGAGATCATAGTAGTTCCAGTCACTGTTGATGTGCTCTGCATAGTATGTGTAAGACCTCTCAAGCCCTAGCATGACTGACTCTTCTATCCGTTTCTCTACCAGTGAACGAACCATAGAGTTGTACCTGATGTTTGTCTCTTTAGTTATCTGGAGAGATAGGGTTGGAGATAGGGTATCGACTATCCTCTGAGAGATAGTGTCTGCCCACGCTCGTATCGCATCGGTGTCCGTGGTTGCTGGGACAACGATGTTATTTTTAAGGAGCTTTCCGGGTATTCTCCACACCTTACCATTAAGACCCAAGAAGATGAACCTCTCCCCAGTGCAAGCGCCGAGGAAATATGATTGGGTGCCCAGCATCACTGTACCCAAATTGATAACATACTTCCTCCGTTTCTTCCCATTCTTAATGAATGAATATGTAGCTATGTAATGACAGAAATCAGTAGACTTTATCTTCCCTCTGAGGAACGATGAAGTGGATGTAATCTGGTCTTTTGATTCCGCTACCATCCCGCCTCTAAGGTAGAGTGGTCTAGGTCGAACGCATCTAGCGCATCTTCAATCTCCTTCTCTCCTGCTGTTAGTCCTATGTTGTGGTAGTGGTAGAGTGTGCTGAGTGAGAGTATCTGTTTCTTCTTTAGCTTGAGGAACAGTATCATTCTGATGAACAGAACTCTTCCCGGTGGCTTAACTCCTAGCTCAACATTCCTCCATGTCGGTTGCTTTACCTCCAGTCGTCGAGCCATAGCCCGCCCTGATATGCCGACTTGACCCCGCCAGACAGCTAGAACACGACCCGCCAAAACCAACGGATCAACCTGCGTTTTCGATGATTGACAATTTCGCACCTTGACACCTCCCTCCCAGCCAGATAGCTTGTGGCTTGCAGCTTGTCAAATCGAAGCGTTGCAACGGTACCCTCTACTCCGTTTCACTATATTGAAACGATGCAACGGTACCCTATACCTCGTTTCACTATATTGAAACGACGATACTTATAACAACAATCTCAATTAGGAGAATCAAATGAATCAACTATACCCTAGTGAAACAGAACGAGTAGTTCTAGGTTCACTGATATTAGGAGAAGGATTAGGACTAGAGTTAGTAGAAGGCATCCTGTCTAAAGATGACTTCTCATCCTCTGGTCACAGCCTTCTCTTTGAATGGATACAACGACAGGTTTCACAGAATGAACCAGTCAGCATACATGTCCTCATAGAAAAGGAGGGACCACAACGATGCGAAGATAGGTATGGCAGCGTTGAATATCTCCATTCATTGGGAGATAATGCTGTAATAGATTCTAAGTTACCAGCTTATGCTAAAGTAATCTATGATTGCTCTGTGCTACGGTCCCTTATGACCTCAGTGGAAGACATCAAGACTAAGATAGTCGGAGGTACTGAGTCAGTAGAAGAGATCAGAGCATACGCAGAGAAGATGGTTCTAGAGAATAAGAACGGAAGAGCCGTTGGTGCTATCATGTCAGCGGAATCTGTTATCAACGAAGCGGAGGTATCTTTCAATGGCATGTGCAAAGGCGATAGTGGTATCAGTGAGTTTGTTCCTACTGGGATGCCTAGCTTTGATAGGCACTATCTGGGTTGGCCGAGGGGTTTGCCGACTTACATTGGTGGTAGGACGAAGATGGGCAAGACGGCTTTTATGCTTGCTGCCGCTGCTAAAGGTGCGATTGCTGGGATACCACAAGGAATAATTTCAGTAGAAATGGGGAGCAAACAGCTTGCTTACAGGCTCGCTTCCTACTTCAGCGGTGTCTCACTAAGAGAAGCCCTTCAGGGCAATGTAGAGTACCAAGACACATTCCGCTGGGGGTTAAACGAAGTGTCTCGTCTACCCATCCATGTCGATGATGTCTCCCGGAACATAGATATGGTAGCTTCTAGCATACGACAGATGAAGAGGGTTCATGGTTGTCAGGTGATATGGATTGATTACATCCAACTGCTCACTGGCTACGGCAGGAAGCAAGATGAGAGAACTAGACTAGACTCTATTGCTGATGCCGTCCGACAGATAGCAAAAGAGGAGAGGGTAGCCATCGTTGCTCTGGCCCAGTTCAATCGGGTGCTAGACACTAGGATTTCAAACGGAAAGAAAGGTATGCCAAGCCCCTCTGACTTCAGGGGATCAGATAAGTTTCTTCAAGATGCTGGTCTAGCCTTTGGTATCTATCGACCATTCTATTACGACCCACCTAAGAAGGTAGCCAGCAGTGATGTCTATAGCGATGACGAACTATCAACCATGTTCCAACCACTACAACTAATCAGCCTTGCTGCTAGGGAGGCGGCTAGAAAGGACATGGACCTCTGCCTACAGACAGCATGGGGTAGAGTATACGACTCAGAAGAACCAGAACCAGAATGGTGGAGCGGAGTGTGGCCACCGAAGTGGACCTAACTAAGAAGCTCAATCAGGAGTTCATCATCATGTTCATCTTTAATTTTTTCAATATCATATTCAACTGTGCTGTAGTACCATTCATGTATCAGCACATCCAACAGCCTTTTGTATTCGTAGAAGATGGGGAAGTTCCTACTCATTCTTGTCTTGAAGTAGAGGTCAAGTGTACCAGAAACAAGCTCTCTGAAGTTTATCTCAAGCTCTTTGGTGCTGTCCTCAAGAATCTTCATAGCATCTACAAGAACATAGACGCTTCTCTTGCTCTTCCCTATACGACAAGCTGTTCTTTTCTTCCACTCATCCAACAGGATGTAGCGGTTGGTGCCTCGATAGAGGTACCGTTCGGCCCGGTTTCCGGGTCTGGTGTAGCGTACCCGTGGGTTGGTTTTGCCTTTCATGCGGGTCTTTTCCTTGACAGCCAGCGGCTGTCGAATTATAATGCAGTACCGGAATTAGCCGGTCGGGAGGTAGTATGACGAAAAAGAATTGGCCACAACAAATTGATTCAAGAAACATTGAATCAGTATTAAGCAGGTTGAGACAACCTTTTGTCGATGAAGAGATATACTGGAGAGTCCAGTCTATGACTAAGAATGGCAGTGCTCAGATACTGGCTTATCTTGATAGTAGATGTATACAGGAGAGGCTAGACAATGCGGTGGGTCCACATAACTGGCAAGTACAAATCAGAGTGGAGGGAGCAAAGACCCTCGCTGGCATTGGAATTAGAATTGCCAGTGAGTGGGTATGGAAGTGGGATGGAGCAGGAGATACCAAGGTCGAAGCAGAGAAAGGCGGTATCTCAGGAGCAATCAAACGTGCTGCTGTCCTCTGGGGAATGGGTAGACACCTTTACGAACTCGGTAGAACATACTCAAAGCCAAGTCAAAACAAACCAAGTGGTATCCCAGAAGAAAGATTAGTCTGGACCAAGAACGGTTACTGCGTTGCACCATCTATACGAGAAGTGCAAGGACATTTAATGTCCGTCGAAGACCTTGTTCGTCACATAAAGGATGAGAGGGTACGGCGGGAGGCAAGGTTTAGGGTTGTTGCTCAGAAGATGGATATTGATGTCCCTCTGAAGCATGTGGTTGAGGCTGCTACTGCTCCTTCTAAGGAGGGAAAGTTTACCGGGAAGGGTGCTGAACATCCTACCAAGGCAAGCGATAAGCAGATGTCAATTGGTTCTCATACTGTAGTCAAATGGTACGAGGCTGGCACTGTTAATCAAAAGGTCAACCAATATTTTGAAGAGGTCGGGAACAGCGAGGTTCCGTTTTAGGAGGTGAGTAATGGGATTTAGAAACCAATACCCAAACTTGGTTAGCTTCTGTGGCTTAGTCACAGAGGTTGAGGACTGCGGTCCTTCTGCTTCTAGTGGCAAGAAGGCTCGTGCTCTTCTTAAAAACCCAAGCTTGGAGAAGGCAAGGTTCGATACCTTTGTAAAGATTCTAGCCTTTGGAAAGAACGCAGCGACACTGTGCGATGAGGCGGCTGATGAGGTTGTTCATGTCATGGGAAGACTGGGCTCTGAAGGAAGGAACACTATCGTTCTAGTAGATAAACTTTATTTTACTGATGAAAAACCATTGGAGTAATTATGAGATGGAAAGAAGTAGAGACATCACCATTTGAAACAATACTGGTGCCAGACCTCGCCCTTATGGTGAGAGAGAGATTGATGAAGGGGTACGGATTGAAGTCTGACTTCGACCCTACCGCGATAGGTAAGGTTCTTGTTAGACAATTAGAGGAGGGGCCGTCACCATCCGGTGGTCTTAGGCTTAGTAACTGTGGCCAGTGTATCAGACAGTTAGCTTACAACTACCATCACTACAAGCCCAATGGTTTCGTTGGTGATGCAAGCTCTCCTATAGCTTTTGCTATCGGAGATATTGTTGAGCTAGTTATTGTTGCAGCTTTACATGAGGCAATCGTTGGGACTGACATAAAGATTGAGTCTACAGATGTTAATCAAGAGACAGTGTTCCTTAACATTCCTTTAGATGATGGCCGGGAGGCCCGTATCTCTGGTCACCCTGACGGGGTAATGACTGTCCCTGTGAAGCGTGTGTCCTCTGATGGTACAGAAACAACCACCTATGCAAGAGCAATCTTAGAGGTAAAGTCCATGAGTGACTACGCCTTTAAGAAGTTTCGTATAGGTGGGCTGGGCAAGGACGACTTGTACAACTATCAGACGCAAGCCTATCAGTTGGCGAAGCAGCAGATGACAGGAGAGAACTTCAACCTAAGCTATGTGATTGCCTTCGGTAAAAATGTTACTGCGAAGGACGCTGTGCTAAGGGATGATGGTTCTTGGTATAAGACATGGCCAATTGTGGGACACTGGGTTCAGTGCGACATGGACATTAAGCGTGAGATTGTAGAGAAGTATGAGGCAATCATAAACTCTCAATCTCCAGAGGAGTTCGATAGACCATTCGGTCCATCAACAGCTAAAAAAACTTTGGGTCAATTAAGATTTCCATGTGACTGGTGTGCTCACTGGAGAACTTGTTGGCCGTCAGCCCAAGAGAAAGCAGTTTCTTCTGGGTTTTTTCAAAAGTACACCAAGATGAAAGTGTTCGTAGGAGAATAAGAATGATAAATAAATGTTTAATAATTGGCGAGCTAGTGAACGACCCGGAAGAACGGGCAGTAGGTCAGAAGAGCGTTTTAAATCTTAGGGTTAAGACTTGGGAAACAAGCGGTGGCACTCGGTACGATGCCTACCATACCGTTCAGATATGGGGAGCAAGGGCGCAAGATAATGTACGCAACTGTCGAGTTGGTCAGCTTGTTATGTGTGAAGGTAAGTACACAACACGCAAGGTAGAAAAGAATGGGCAAACGGCGTACTACTCATCGCTTACTGCGTTTAATGTCGAAAAGGTTAATTCGCAAGGGCTTGGATACAGTAACCAAACAGAGAGCATGGGGGAGGGCCGCCCCAATGGTAGCTCCCGTCCTCCGGTCGGTTCAGGACATGGACCAGTGGATACTGGAAACCCTGCGCCATCTGGCAATGGACTACCTAATTCCGGTAACGGAAGTAATGATGTCAATGACTGGGGATAGTGATCATATCGGCTTTGATGTTGAGGATGATTCTATAGTTCCCTGTATTCCAATACCTTGGGACAAGAGAATCATTAAACAGAGCATAAGCCTTATCAAGTACGACCATGTAACCAGAATGATATTTGCTTCTGGCGGGAAGGTTAAGGGGTTCATCTTTGTTGATGACGCTGGTACCGTTCGCTGGTTAGCTACGGATGATAACTATCTTGAGTAGAGGCTCAAGCAAAAGCCATACACTAGCAAGGTATAGATTGATGAAAATCAAGAAACACCTTGCTAGTGTACCGGCTATGCAGCACAGCATATATATAAATACAGGATGTAGAACAGAGTTAAGCTGTATCTACGATTGGTTGTCTGGCACTAGGTGCCCAGACGGTAGAATTAAAGGGCTGTTCCCACCAACCCGGCACCATATCAATGAATGGATAAGCTCTTTTGATGAGGTAATCTCATCTAAGCATGGACCATTTGAAGAGAGTTGGTGGTGGACACCAACAAGGACTAGGTAGATGAAAGCACATTACATTATAGGGTTAGACTTAGGAACCAAGTGCGGCTGGGCTGTGCTCAGTAACGGTGTGCTAAGTGAAGTCGGTGAGCGTATCGCTTCTGGGACTTGGAACTTCTCACCAAAGCGTCACGAAGGCGGTGGCATGAGGTATGTTAGGTTTGCTAACGAACTCAGAGCGTTGCTTGATAAGTGGTGCTTCGACATATCTCCTCAAGGAGTTAGTGTTCATGTTGCCTTTGAGGAAGTAAGGAGACACCGTGGTGTCACTGCTGCCCATGTATACGGTGGGTTGATGGCGACACTACAGTCTGTGCTTGAGGATAGAGAGTCAAAGATTCCCTATGTCAGCATCCCCGTTGGCACCATAAAGAAGCACGCCACTGGAAGGGGAAACGCAAGCAAAGAAGAAATGATGACCAGCGCAAAAAAACAATGGCAGGATGAACGCTGGGAATTGAAAGATGATAACGAAGCTGACGCACTTTGGGTGGCATCAGCATACCTCAACGGATTATTCTAGTTCGTTGAACCTCACAACCATGTCTCAATTAGGAGTTAATATGAATGATTACGCTATTGAAAATGTACGCAACCTCTCTAGTATTGAAGAGTTGTTTAGTGACTATGCAAAAGTCAAGAGGAAAGGCAGTGATGTTTTTGTTGTATGCCCTTTCCACTCAGAGAAAACACCCAGTTTACATGTTGAGCCAGAACGCGGTGTATTCTATTGTCATGGTTGCGGTGCCAGTGGTGATATCTTTACCATCCCCATGAAGCTTGAAGGCTTGGGTTTCATTGATGCTGTTCAGTATGTTGCTGATAGATTTAATATCAATGTAGACAACGACCTCGGTGACGAGGAGAACAAGGTTAGGGAGGACATGAGGGCCGCTCTTCAGGTTGCCTTTGACTACTTCCACTACTCCATAAGCAACAGCCCTGCTTCTGAGTATCTAGCAGACAGAAAGATATCTGAACAATCTATTCGTGATTGGGGTCTTGGGTATTGCCCTAGTTCATCGTCTGATCTTGTTTCTCAACTTAGGGATAGGGGTTTAGTGGATGCTGCCGTGAGTGCTGGTGTAATTAGAATCAGCCATGGTCTACCGACCTGTGTCTTCTCAGAGAGAGTAATCTTCCCTATACGAAATAAGATAGGACAACTGGTGTCGTTTGCCGGAAGAGACATCACCGGCAACGCCAAGGCGAAGTACATCAACGGGAAAGAGACTACCCTCTATAGAAAATCTAATGTGCTCTTTGGTATACAGAAAGCCATCCCAGCTATTCGTGAGTGGAGTAGAGTGATTCTTGTTGAAGGATACTTCGATGTCATAGCACTTCATCAAGCGGAGATAACAGAGTCAGTTGCTGCCTGTGGTACCGCCCTTACTAAAGACCATATTAAGCTATTCTCTAAGCTAACAGACAAGGCACTATGCTTCTTCGACTCTGATGATGCAGGTAGGAGAGCAGCCTCTAAAGCACTGCCAATGCTGGCAAAGAACAACATTGATTCTCTTATGGTTAACCTTCCAGATGGGATGGACCCGGCTGACTACGCTACCTCTAAGTCTCTAGAAGAACTCATGGATAGGATAGAAGAAGCAGAGCCATTGCTTTCTACATGGCTACGCTCACTGTCTAGAAGCCACGACAAAACACCACATGGTCGCCAAGCAGCAGCTAACGAAGCAGTCCCTGTAATCCGCTCCTACCCACCAGTAGCTAGGGATGTTGTTCTACGACAGGTATCAGATATTCTTAGTGTCCCATATGCTGCCCTTAAACGCCTTGTAGGACAGCCAGCACCTAAAGACCCAGATGACCTGCCAAAGTCCACTCACGACCCCTTAGCGTTGGCTCTAGCAGGTATCCTGATGAGGAACGAAGGTCTAATCAAGGGTGCTAAGAAGACAATCAAACTAGAGTGGATAGATGGAGAGGAAGAGAGGTGCGCTATAGAGAAGCTGCTGGATGGAGAGCCAGCCTATACCGTAGCTAGGAAAGCAGCGGAAGAGCTACAACCTAAGCTCCATAGGATAGCGGTTGGTATTGGTAGCGATGACCCAGAGAGAAGTCTTGGTAAGGTTGTATCAAGAATAGAAATGAGACACCTCTCGCGAGAGCTACCGAAGCAACCAGCCGAGAGTAGATTAGAGATGCAGAAGAGAAGACTAGAGCTACAAAGAAAGATAGCTAATCTTTAGTTACCATCCTTTCTCTAATCCACTGGATGTTCTCACTGAGGATAAGGAGTGTTGCCTTAACCTCTTTTAGAGACTCATTGAAGTTGCCGCTGTTGGCCTCTAGTCTGACCACATCCTCTCTTACAGAGGACATCTCTTTGTCTAACCGTAGTGTTACCTTGCTTGCTCTATGCTCCATTGAGTCTACCTGAGACACCAGACGGCGTAGAAAAAAACCAAGAACACCGAATAATAGCAGTGTTATTGCTTGTGCGCTGAGAGCTATAGTTATTCCATATTCTTGCATAATTGTACATAACCTATTTGTTGTACGGTATGTAGGACTGCTTAAAGCTCTTCAGCAAACCTATGCTTTCAA
>Ga0098061_1001058_pt1 | contig 13396 bp, 11 predicted proteins | sample 22_taG_FD_92579 | JGI IMG/M metagenome (GOLD analysis project Ga0098061, IMG submission 92579) | Marine viral communities from the Subarctic Pacific Ocean - 22_ETSP_OMZ_AT15343 metaG | ecosystem: Environmental > Aquatic > Marine > Oceanic | place: Subarctic Pacific Ocean | collected 2015-01-20 | reverse complement strand
GCCCGTGTTTAATGGAGAAAAGAAATGAGTAAACAATTATTAACAGAATTTTTTGAACTATGTCCCGATGGGCGTTGTCTTGATCGTTTGAGTGAGTCTCAAAAGCGTGAGGTAATCCAAGAGGGAGCCGTTTATCTTGTTGGTCGTATTCAGACCGCAGATAAAAAGAACGGTAACGGACGTGTATATCCTCAAAAAGTTCTCAAGAAAGAAATCCAAAACTATCAAAAAATAATAAGAGACAACAGAGCAACAGGAGAGTTAGATCATCCTGATGATTCTGTCATCAATCTTAAAAATGTTTCCCACATGATAACTGAATGTTGGTGGGAAGGCAAAGACGTTATGGGAAAGATCAAAGTTCTTGATACCCCATCTGGTCGCATCCTCAAGGATTTAATCAACGCTGGTGTGAAGCTTGGTATTTCATCTCGTGGACTTGGTTCTGTGAAGGAATCAATGGGTGACACTGTTGTTGAAGAGGATTTTCAATTGATCTGTTTTGATATCGTAGCTGAGCCTTCAACGCCTGATGCTTATGTTGCTCCAAAGAATACAAGTTCCGGAGTCAACAGGGGAGCCATGAGGTTTAAGATTGCTGAGGGTAAAGAAAACCAAATTGACAATCTATTTAATAAAATACTAAAAGGATAAATAAAATGTATTCAAGTGATAAAAAACAAAAAAAACTATTTGAAAACTGGAGAAGGTATTTAAAAGAAGACACTTTCAAAGAAGCAATTGTTGATGTCGTTGCTGATAAATTGGCAGATGTTTTTGGAGAAGATGGTAAATTAGTACCAGAGGTCTCATCAAAAGTAAAAGAAGCCATACAGAAAACAAAACAATGGTTATCACAAGAACACCCGGAACTAGAAGTAGCAGAGGCTTTTGTAGTAGGAGCAGCCGTTACTTATCAATACGGACCAGGGTCTGATATTGATGTTTCGTTAGTGATTCCTGGTGTTGGAGACAAATGGAGTGTTGTTGATAAGTGGTTAGAGCAGAATCTAGCCTATCCAAACTTTAAAGGACCTGATGGTAGTGATAGACCCTATCAATTTAAACCTATGGAAAACAATTTAGGTTACGATAATGTAGATGCCGCTTATGACCCGATAGCTGAAGATTGGCTTAAAAAACCAGATATTAGTAAAGCAAAAGAAATGTATGATAAGAAAATGGGATCCGGCAGTAGAGAACAAAAAGCATATGCCAAAGTTGAAAAGAATCTTAAAAAGCATTATCAATCACTTTTAAATGTTTTAGAATCAACTCAAGATCCACAAGAAATATTAAAAGCTTGTTTGAAAACTTATGAAAGAAAGAAATCTCTGAAAGCAACCAGAGGTATGGCTTTCAAGAAAACAGAAACTGGATATGTTAGTAAAAATTGGGGATTTGGTAATGTTATATATAAGATGCTTGATAGAGATGGATATTTACAAGTATTTGATTTGATCAAGAAGTTAAAAAAAGATAATGATTTAGCATCCAACCCAGAGTTTATAAATAAGTTAAAATCGGTATTACAAGAATCACTAGACGATCAATTAGGTTTTCATGGTGCTAAGTATGCACAAGCTGCGGAGTAGTAATGAACAAAAAAGAACTAAAACAAATGCTTAAACCATTAATAAAAGAGTGTATCAAAGAAGTTATATTTGAAGAGGGCACTCTTTCATCAATTATAAGCGAAGTGGTTCAAGGAGTTGGGCAACCAATTGTTGAGACCAAACAAAGATTTCCAAAAAAACAAAAACCACAATATGAATCTGATGAACAAGCTCGAATTAGACTCAATGAAAAAAGAAAGAAAATGATGGAAGGGATAGGAAGTGATGCTTACAACGGAGTCAACTTGTTTGAAGGAACGACACCAGCACCACAACCAAACCCAGGACAAGGCAGAGGAGCTTTATCTGATGTTGATCCGAACGATCCTGGTATAGATATAACTTCTGTTATGGGAAAATCCTCAATGATATGGAAAAAAATGGCAGGTAAAGATGGCAAATAACTACACCTACCGTGTTAAGAAGAAAGATAATCTAGACAGAATTATTAAGCGTTTTATTAAAAAATGCAAAAAACTTGGTATCATTGACGAAATAAAAGATCGTCGTCACTACATCAAACCTTCGGAGAAAAGACGTAGGGCAAAAGAAAGAGCTATTCGAAGAAGAATAAAAGAAGAGAAAAAACGAAGAAAATAGACTATTTACAGTAGTTTTTAAGGAGTTATCAATGTCAGTACACAATTATTCAAGTTGGGGTCGAACAAGAAGACCAAAAAATATCACAGGTAAAGACGGACACTACGCTACAGGCTCAGGAGTTGCAGAAGACGGAGCAGTAGGCGGGTTGCCGGCTTTAACTGCTATTGGAGCAGGGACACCTGATCAAGGTGTATATAAAACAGAAAATCAAAGATATATGCATATGCACTGTTCTGGTTCTAATTCGGGTATCACCAATGTTTATACTTATAATTATGCAGCTGCTTGTTGGAGTGAATTGATGACTGGATCTGCTGGTAGTGCCTATGGATCAGTTCAATGTGGTGAAAATCAACACCGAATCGTAGATATTCAAGGGGCCGATTTGGTCTCGGTTGTTACAGGGTCAAGTTCAAAGCTGCCATATGCCAACTACTTGGCTTTTAGCACGTTTTAAGAGGTATAAATGGGTGAATTCGGCTGGGCATATATAAGTGGCAGCAATCAAAACGTCGGCGGACCAGTAAATTCGGTACAAGTAAGAAAAGATTCTGTTCAATTAACTGGTTCTCAAGATTTAACATTTGATCCCTCCACACAAACATTAGCATTAACTGGTACTTTGAATGTCTCAGGTACAGTTAATGCTAATGCATTTAATTTAGATGTTATTAATAAAAACGTAACTAATCTTGACATTTATGGTTCAAGCAAATTTGGTGACACATCTGACGATCTTCATCAGTTTACTGGTTCTTTAAACCTCATTGGAAATTTATCTTCAAGCATTAATATTTCAGCATCTTCTTATTATGGTGATGGATCCAAATTAGAAAATATTATTGCAGCTTCTGTACCTGATCCTTTAGTTGTTGGAATTGTTTCTGGATCTACTGCAATCTCTGGGGCAGTCGGGAGGTTTGGAACCATCGAAGGTATCCTTAATGCTTCAAATTTAGAGGGAACTTTAAATCTTCCAATAGTTTCAGGATCAACAGCAGTATCTGGCACAGTCGGTAGATTTGGTTCAGTTGAAGGTGTCTTGAACACCCCAGCTCAGCCTAATATCACAACAATTGGTACTTTGTCTGATTTAAGTGTCACAGGCGACTTGACTGTTGACACATCTACCTTAAAAGTTTTTAGTAGTGGGAACAATGTTGCGATTGGAAGAAGCGACACAGCCGATAAAAAATTAGAAATTTATTCTAGTACCGGTGGACAATTTAGACTTAGTAATTTAAATGATTCATTCCCTGCTAATATTGTATATACAGACTTTGATGTTGGTAGTAATGGAGACTTAACGATCACACCACATGGTAATGACATATATTTGTCTGGTAATGTATATATAACCGGATCTACAATTAGATTGACAGACATTCCTTCAGGTACGGCTACTACTAGTAGCTATCTTGCCTTGGATGCCAATAGAAATATTATTCTTACCTCTTCAGCAGGTGGCAGTGGAGGCTCTGGAGGTGGGATTGGTGACCCCGAGGACAATGCCAGCCCCAATGGATATGCTGATGGTTTATTTACTGATTTTACTCCTTCGACACCCGTTGGGACACCTATTGATAGATTTAACGAAGTTTTAAAAATATTGGCTCCATCGCCATCTCCCACTGTTTCAAGAATTACAGGATCAGAACCGTCTGGTATTACTGCCAAGCTTTCATTTGGGTCGTCTAAAGTTGTCACTGGCTATACTTCATCAGGTGGAACGGCTGGCTTTGATGTTGTTGACGCCGTTGGTATATATTCTGCTAGTATTACTGGGTCTAATTTTAGACTGGGTGTTTATAATGGAACACAAGATATCACTGGTGCTATAAATTTTCATGTAACCGATTCGATTACAAACGGATATATGGCATACTCAAATAACTCTTTTGGAAATGCTAATGAAGGGACTTTAAAGCTGGAACTAAATGGTACAACGATTCATTCCGTTTCTTTATCAGGCCTGGACGGCGCAGGAAACCCAAACTCAGGATCTGGAGATTCTTTAACCGGTAATTCTGGGTTTATAAATGTATCTGTCACGGCATCGTCTATTGATGGAAATAACTCTGAGTGGTACATATTCAAATATAGAACTGCTAAATATAAAATTGCAGCTGCTGATCAAAAAGTTGGCTGGAACTATGCTAGAGTTATACACACTCTAACATCAGATAATGAGACGAACTATGTTGAGTGGATAAATGATATTTCAGGAGCAAGTGGTATTGCTAACATGTCTGCTTCGAGTGAAAGAATAGAAGATATTGTTCTAACTGGTGGGAAATACCTCTCTGGAGTAAAATATAACACAGACGCTACAGCAAAATATAAAGTAGATTTGCTAAACTTGTATAAAAATGTTTATGCCGCATCTGGTACTCCTATTTCTTTTACTGCTGTTAATAGTTCCAACCCATCAGCTCAATCGGTAGCTGATTTGGGTGGTGGAGACGATAGAAATAAAGTTTTAGGAGTAACAGGTTCGTTGGATTTTAATGGATCAACTTTGTTCAATGCAGCAATAACTTGCAATACAACAGTTACTCATCCCTTAAAAACAACTATAACAAACACAGGATCAGCAACTACAGGTAATGGTTTCTTAATTGACAATAGGACATTAGCTAGTACAAATTTGCAAGAAAAGTTTCATGATGAATCTTTTAGAAAAACATCAGGATCATACGATACCCAAGATTCTGTATCAGTCGCTGCTGCGAGTTGGGACTCACAAACACATATGACCGGTTCCAATGTTGATGGACACCAAGATGGTTTATTATTCCATAATCAAAGACTCTATAGTCCTGTTGACGGAGATATTCCCAACGGTGGAGACTTCAAAGCAATGTCAAACGCTTCTGGTTCTTCTCAACCAGACTATGTCAATGATACGCCATTGGGAACAAGAACTTTCTATCGTGTAATAACGAATTCATCTGGTGTTGCAAAGAGAGACATTAAGATAGTATCTACAAAAAATAGTACAAAATATAATAACTCAACTTTAAGTAGCACAAATACACACCTGTTTGCAAAAATCCCTGGTTCTACTGGGTGGATGGATATCTCACAACCTTTTGTTTACGGCTCAACCTTAGATGGGCACGGAGCATTGATCACTACAGCAACAAACAACAGCAACACCGGAAGTGCTGATAATAGTAATGCAACACATTTTATTACTTTCGGAACACAATCAATCAGCAATAATCAACTTGTAATGATAAAAATGGTAGCTGATGAAACTTGGAGTGGGTATGTAACTGAAATGTCGTTTTCTGTGGGAGCAACAACAAACACAGCAACGGAGTCTGATGCTTTAGATAATATAGATTTAGATGATTCTGCTGGTGAAGGTGTAATGTTGTCATTTGGGGCATCAAACGGTGTAACTGATTATACAAACGCAACAGGCTCAAATATAGGATTAAGTAATTATAATTCTAACGAGTTATACAGTGATAACGGTTCTACCAGAAGAGGAGTTTTCAAAGTAGCCGAGGTTATGGGTGGTACTTTAAATGAAGATATCAATGCGAGTGGCAATAATTACTCAGCTAATTCTTTTAAAGATGCTTATACTGGTTCTTTACTGTTGGTCGTTAACGATATAACTTGTAGTACATTAAACCTAAGCAATCTTAATGCCAACAACAATTTATCTTCAGACACAGGATTTAGTGTAGGAACTGTTGGGTTTTCAACAACAACAGATGGAATTCCTGATTATACAAAAACATATAGAACAGGGACATATAGTATAGGCACCAGTCAACAAAGAGTTGGATACAATGTTGCAAAAGTTATCCACAAAATCGGTGTATCTGACACTCCAACAAATTATGTTGAGTGGGTTATTGATCCATCCGGGTCTGCTGATGATACTTCAATATCATCAAGTGCATTATCCAATTTTGGACACTCTACAACATATTATCAATCTGGTATTGGATATTTTGCTTCTAACCCTACAGCTAGTTATACTTGCTTAGGGTCAAATTTTTATAGAAATGTCTATCAAAGTGGATCGGCAATCTCTTTTCCAACAGTTGTTGGATGTACAGTGACAAATATAAGAATAACCGGATCAGGGATCACGACTTATAATGCCGGTGGTTCATCAGCCAATATGCCTGCTTTAAATAACACAACAGACTGCGAAACTACCACTATAGAGCTGACAGGGACTATAGCTTATAACAGTTCTTCTACATCTTTAAGTGGTGGTCTGGGATTATTTGATCCTCCTGCTTTTGTCACCGCTAGATCTCAAATAAACCACCCTTTTAAGTCCAACCGTCAAGGTTCTTCCTTAACAAAGAGTAGTTTTCTCAGACACTCAGGTACTCTTGGTAGTACAAACGAAAATACGCAAGAATATTTTGGATTTGAAAATTATAGAATTGTATCAGGTAATTATACAACCCAATCAGAAGCAACCGGTTCTGCTAAAAGATGGAATTCATCAACAAAAATGAATAATGGTGGCACACATGATGATGGTATGGTAACAATCAACAATTACTTAATTTCTCCAAAGCAAATCGGAAATGATGGAGATACACGAGGAGCTGGTGATGGAGGTTCTTTGCAAGCTCCATATAATAATCCGGATTATTCTTCTTTAACCAATAACACAAGAACTTATTATAGATATTTTAAAAATAACACAGTAAATGATAGAAGTTCTATAACTGTTACTCTTTACGGAACTGGGTCGTTGGTTTATAAATCTACTTCTTTAGGTGATAACAATAATTTTTATTTAGAGGTAAAATTACCATCACAAACTTCTTGGCTTGATGCAGGCAAAGAACTTGATGATGGGGATGATATAGATGGAGCAGGTTCACAAGTCGGTGGTGGAATAGTAACTAACATTGTTCCCGGTGGAAGTAGTTTTAGTGTAAATTATAAAGGCAATAGCCAATTAGGATCTTTGAATGGATCACAAGCAGTAGTTTTTAAAATTTCTGCTCATGAAAATTGGACTGGTTATTTATCTAGAATATCAGTAGCATATAGTTAGGAGAAAAAATGGCAGTACCAGGAACAGGATCAACAAATCAATCATTAACAATGGCAGCTTCTAAGAAGCTGGCTGGTAAAGCCCATACTTCTAATCAAAAAGAGATATATGATGAAACAATCCCTTCTAACATTCAACTGTCAACTAAGACTATTTTTGCTGAACCTATCCCACAAACCGTATCAAGGGTTTTATATTCAAGATTTAGTGCATCAGCGGATCAACCGTATACAGTAGAGTTTGTTGAATTTCATGTCGAAAGTATTAGTGGTACAACATATGAAGGTGATTCTGGTTCTTTTGGTCAAGTTGGGTTTGGAGGAGGAGATGAATCCCAAACATCTGGTCCTCATGGGTTCAAATTAATCTTAACATCCAGCTATCAGTCTTTGTCTTCTGGTTCTTGGGCAGGAACAGGGAATTTTTTAAACAACAAGGTTATAAATGAGACCAACGGTGGATTACAATTAGTTGGTCCATCTATGGGACCTCAAACTAGCAACAGATACCAATTACAACTTTGGACAGATCATCCTGATAGAGGCGGAGCTTCGATTGGTTTTTCTAATGCTATTGACTGGCAAACTGATTATTTCAATGGCACTATTTTTGTTCAAGATTATCGTTCTGATAAAGTTCCGGGATATGCCAGAGGGTTTATATATGTTGGAAAATATGCTGATACGGCAATAACAGAAGCTTCAAGTTCCGGTGGTGGTGGAGGAATATCATATTCTAGAACGAATGTAGCCACTCATGCTACAGCGTCCACATCAGATAGTATACTAGGAGTTAATGCTACTGCTTCTTTAGAAATAAGACTCCCAGCGGCATCAGGCTTTACTGCTGGTCAGTATTTTACAATTAAAGATGAAGCAGGAAATGCCAATACTTATAATATAAAAATTACAGCTTCATCCGCTGATACCATAGATGGCCAAAGTTCAATTATATTAGAGTCAAACTACTCAGCTGTTAACTTATATTCAAACGGCTCAGATAAATTCTTTATTTACTAGTCATTTTTTTGGTCGATTGATAAACTAATTTCTATTTAAATCTTGAACACGTAGTGCGTTCAATTAATGCTATTTAATTTATGGAGGATTAAAATATGGCTTATAAATTTCAAAGAGGAACAGCTGTTTTTGATGGAGCTTTAGTACAAGAAACTTCTCTTGAAGCAATTAGTTCTGATATTAAATCTGCTGGAGACATAGTCGCTGCTGGTGCAGGTGCTCAAGTTTTAGCGAATGATGATATCACTATTAATCATGGTGATCTTAGGATGGCTGGAACAGATGATGCTGTTGGTGCTGCTTTGCAAGGTGGAAAGGCAATTTTGTCTAGTTCTTTAGATAAAAATGCTAGTTTATCTATTAAAGATGAATCTAGCAATTTACTTTTAAAAATGGGATCTGCTAAGGCAGCAACTGAGGGTACTTTAGGACATGGTTTCCTAGGAGTATATAATAAGGATGGAAACACTTTAAGCTTCTTTTCAGGTTCTGGAAATGGTTTTTGTTCTGTACTTCAAGCTGGTGATGATTTAAAGGTTAATGGTAATGTAACAGTTGCTGGTGATTTGACAGTTAATGGTTCTGTAACAAGACTTAATGTTACAAATATAATTATTGATGATGGAAGAGCACAATTGAAATCTGGTGCATCAAACCTTGCAACAAGTATTGATTCTGGTTTTACTATAGGATCAGCTGCCAACAAAGGACATGTTCTTTACAAAGATGGAAGTTTTGATTCAGATGTTTCAGAAGGTTCATTTTTTGGTCTTTTTGATGAAAATATTGCAACGAATGACTATATTAATGTTTCAGCATCTTCGTATTATGGAGACGGTTCTAATGTTACTGGTATTGCATCAGCAGGTACTTATTCTGTAAATCTTAAAGCTGGTGGTGAGGCACTAGTAGAAGGTGTTAATTATATAACTGCTGCTGGTTCAAGTCAAACTGTTACGATGTTAGACTCAGATACTGTAAGTATTGGAGCTGTTGTGAGAATAAAATCTTATGGAGCTCATAGTACAACAAACAAGGTTATAATTCAAAGAGATGGTGACGACACTATTGAAGGCGGCACAGCTAACATAGAATTAGAATCGCCTTTTGCTTCTATTACATTAGTTAAAACTGCTGCTAATACATGGAACATTATTTAATATAAAATAAGTTGGGAGATTTTTTCCCAACTTGTTTCTTTTACCATATATACAATTTTTAAGGAGGATTAAAATATGGCTTATAAAATTCAAATAGGTGCTGCTCATTTAGCTGGTACCACAATTTATGAAGGACAAGTTGATACTAGTGACACAAAAGCTATTAGTGGTTCTGTGATTAGTGGTTCTGATGATATTATAGTCCATGGTGACGGTTCTGGTGATGGTGCTAACATTTCAGCAGGTGGTTCTATTACAGCTGCTAGCGCTTCTTTTACTGAAACAGCTCAATGGCTTAGAATGGATTCTGATGGAGACGGAAGAGGGAGAATTTTGCTTAAAAGAGATAACTCTGGTACTAACACACAACTTGCAATATTCAAAGCTAGTAGTGTTGGAACTGGTTCTTTTGCTCTGTCAAGTACTGATTCTGCAACTGTACAATTGTCTTGTGAAGGTGGAACTTTATCTGGTTCTGGAGAAGTTAATTTAGCTGGAAACCTTACTATTTCCAACAATGGAAATTTAACTATTACAGGTGAACTTTTAGTTAATGGTACTGATGGTAAGCTAAATGTTGATACATTTACAACTACAGATGGTATCATAGAGATCAAAAAAGCAAGCAATGGTAATGGTTTTGGTATAGCATTTGGACAAACTGGGTCTGTAGGATCTGGTGGTCAAATATTACTAAACACTGGTGGTGATAACAAGTTTGAAATAAAAGATGGAGGTGGTCAGTTTATTAACCTATCTGCTTCTACATTTTATGGTGATGGTTCATCACTTACAGGTTTAGGATCACAAAACACTCTCCAATCAGTTGCATCAAAAAATAGTGCTCAAACTGCTAGTTTAGGTTTTAATCAAATTACTGTTGGCAGTACTTCAGAGTTAAGATTGTTGACAGGTTCCGGTTTATCTGCTGGAGATGAGATACTTATCAAAAGATTAGATGATACCACTAATACTTTATCTATTTTACCTAATGGTACTGATAATATTGATGGTGAGGAAGAGATCGTTCTAGAATCAGGTCGAGCTGCTGTATCACTTATCTATAACAACTCTGGATCATTTTTGGTCTTTTAAAATTACTTTATGTCTATTTGGGGAAAATCCCCAAATAAACTTTTTCTTTTACCATATATACAATTTTTAAGGAGGATTAAAATATGGCTTACAAATTTCAATTAGGAACCTCAAGACTAAGTGGTTCTGCAACATTCAAGGGTGATATCGAATCTCAAGGTAACCTAAAAGGTGTTGATATTTCCGGCTCAAGTACTTTAAAAGTTGATGGCTCTGCTGCAACAATTCAAACTGATCTTGGAACTTTTTCTTTAGGAGATGGAAATAAAGTAGATCTTAGAGATTCTACGAATTCGAAAATAACAGCTGAATTAAATGGTGGTAGTGAATACCCTAGAGTGTATTTTTTCGCGTCTGGTAATGTTAATAACATTATAAAACTAGAAAACAACTCTTCAAATGATTATATGCTACAAATATTAAATAATGCAAACAATGTTGGATGGAACTTTAACAAAGAAGATTCAGGAGATGTAGGGCACATTTCAGGATCTGGTAATCTTGAAGTAAAAGGGAACGTTACAATTGCAGGTGATGCTGAGGTAAATGGTAGTTTAACTGTTGACGGAGCTACAGTAGCCTTAAATTCAACAGTTGAGTTTGAAGATGGTATACTTCAAGTTTCTGGTAATGCTGGGGATGAGCCTTCATCTAGACTTACAGGTTATATATTTGGTAGAGCTGATCATGCTGATGGTGGACTTGTTATATATAACTCTGGTTCGCTTGTTAATGCAGAAAAACATATAGCTATTCTGCATGGTGATGAGACACCAGCTGCTATTAAAGTAAACAAATTATTTGGCGATGGTTCTAATCTAGGAAACATCGCTTCAACTACAAGATATGATATAAACGAAATTTCAGCTTCTTTTACTGTGCCTCAGCAAAATTTAGTAAAAAGTAAAACTAATATTATTACTAATGCTCCAGACACAGCTAATCACAAAGTTGTACTTCCTCAAACAGGCTCTTTAGCTGCTGGTGATGTTATAAAAGTAAAACTCCAGGCTACAGCCGATGAGGCTAGTTATTTAACAATTGAACCATCTGCTACTGATAATGCTACTATCGACGGAGAAAATAATATAAAACTTATGTCACCGTCTGCGTCTGTAGAATTTGTCTATTTAGGTGATCCTTCTGATGAAGGATTATTCGCAATCTTCTAAACAATATTCTTTATTGTTACAAAAGAAGGCCTGACAAATGTCAGGCCTTTTTCTATTTATATAAAAGGAGAAAACATATGGCATTTAATTATTCAAAAGGACCTCAAGTAGTAGGAGATCTAAAAGCAAAAGATGATGCTCAAAGAGATACATTAATAGATTTTGGAGAAGACCAAATTGAGCTTAAAACAAGTGGCTCAACAAGGTTAAAAGTAGACAACCAAGGAGTAGAAGTTACAGGTTCTATTCATGTTGCTACCGGTGGCACCATAAGAATCGGCAGTAGTTCAATCAATCAAAATGAATTAAGCAGAGTTAGTTTGTCAGAAAATGTTAATTCGAATAGTGATGCCTTTCTTTTGCTTGACTCCTCCGGAGGATTTACCATTGAAGATTCTGACAATACTAGTGCATCTATGGTGTTTAGTAATCCAAATGTCAGCAACAACGCCTCCTTAAAAATAAGAAAATCATTTTCAGAACAAGATTCTATTGAACTACATGCTTCAAATGGATTATCATTGGATGGTGGTTCAACATTTATAACATCTGCTGAAATCAATGTTCTAGATTCTGTAACTGCTGGGACAGCAGCTGCTTCTAAGGCAGTTGTTGCGGATTCAAATATTGATATCACAGGAATCAACACAGGTTCATTTGGAAAGATCATCACTTCAAAGCTTTCTTCTAGTTCTGGTACAATGGAATTACAAACAGGTGGTTCAACAAGACTCAAGATTGAAAATGATGTTATAACCACAACCACTGCATTGCATATAAGTGCTTCCGTAACAGCGGGCTTAAGGATATCAAAAAATGACGCAAATTATAGAGAAATACAATTTGAAAATGATGGTTCAGAAGCCGGCTTCATACAAATTAATTCCTCAGAACACTTTGTTATTGGTAATCAAACCAATGGAAAAAGTCTCGGTTTCTTTACTACCGGTGGTGATGGTACTGCTGAAAGAGTGAGAATAGGATCAGGCGGTTATGTTGGAATTGGAACAGCTTCGCCATCAAGGGAACTACATGTTTCAGGGTCTGATGGCAGAATAAGAGTTGAAGGAAATGCTGGTAACCATCCGGGTTATGAGTGGGCCGAGGCAGGAACTAGAAAATGGATAGTATATAACGACCCATCTGATGATAAGCTTGTGTTTAAAACAGACAGTACTGATAGAATGGTGATAGAACAGGACGGAAAGGTCGGCATCGGTACGACATCTCCTAGCTATACACTAGATGTCAGTGGCTCAACAAGGAGCGCTGGTGCTGTATATAAGAACACAACTGTTGTAGATTCTTTTCCATACACAGTTACGGCAAGCGATTATATATTGCTGGTAAAAGGATCAGGTGCTAGAACAATAAACTTTCCAGCCAAAGCCGCTGAACTAGGCAGAATATTAATAATCAAAGATGCTCTCGGCAATTTTGGTTCCGGCACTGTTACAATAGATCCAAACGGTAGTGAAACGATTGACGGGCAAACGACTAAGCCAATGGCTGTCAACTGGAAATCGATGACTTACGTTTGCGGTCCGGATGAATGGCACAGGGTCTCTGAATTTACAGCGAATTAATAAAAAATTATTCTTTCAAACAAGCACCATTACTCTCTCTTGACAATAGAATGTTCTTTTCTTATTCATTAAACTATTTATTGTTGATAAACGTTTATTAG
>Ga0098061_1001057_pt1 | contig 13406 bp, 4 predicted proteins | sample 22_taG_FD_92579 | JGI IMG/M metagenome (GOLD analysis project Ga0098061, IMG submission 92579) | Marine viral communities from the Subarctic Pacific Ocean - 22_ETSP_OMZ_AT15343 metaG | ecosystem: Environmental > Aquatic > Marine > Oceanic | place: Subarctic Pacific Ocean | collected 2015-01-20 | reverse complement strand
TCCCTTATACGACCAACTTGTACATACTGCGGGAGATTCTGCAACTGCTGATTATTGGCTAATCTATCCTCACCCAAATACAAGAACCATCGCGGGGACTTCATATGGAGGCGGCGAAACCCACGAAGGATACCCAAAGACAATCCTCTACACACAAAACCCAAACGGAACTTCATTTGAAGTGGGAGACTATGTTTTCCAACTAAGAGGAAAGTACCTCCCCGAAGCCCAAGGTGTTGTGTTGCTTGAAAGTGGTTGGAATACCGGACAAAAGTTGACAGTAGAGCAATATACTGATAGTCCATTCGCGGTAAGTAGTATAGATATGGGTGATGGATCTACATCTGGCTTATTGACACATGGAGGTTCTGGTGGTAATACATGGCAGAACATTCATGTTGTTGATAATCCTAACGAGTCAACCAACACTACTACCGGGGCGACGAGCGATTTCCGAACACTGAATGTACGAAGTTTCACTAGGAAAATAACTGGATAGAAGAACAATGTCTGAAACACTAAATCCAATGAAGACTGTTGTGTGTAACACTATTAGAGACTTGTTCAAAGTTGATTCTGGTCACAGTCTATACCTAGTCCTCTCGCACCCAACACCCGGTCCCACGGGAAACTACGATGCTAGTAGACACTCCGACATCGAGACTTGGAAACATGGTATTGTTGCAAAGAGAATCCTCGACTTGAATGTCCATCTAATGGCTCCCAAGAACGAATGGAAATACGAAACCGTATATGTGAAGTACACGGACAGCATGGACAGCATTGGGGATGCAATAGATACCACCAATCCTTCTGTTTCTAATGGTCATTATGTAACCACTCCCAGCGGAAATGTGTACGTCTGCATCGATAACAACAATAGCGCACCGAGTACTCAAACTCCCATTGGTGCCGGGGTCAATGACATCAAAACCAGTGACGGTTATGTGTGGAAGTACATTATGACCGTTACTGGCGATCTCTTCGACTACACCACAGACGAACTAATTCCGATCCGATCCCTAGAGGTAGACACACAGAACGCAAATCGGTTCTCGGATGGTCGGTCCCTACAATATGAAGTCCAGTACAATGCAGTAGATGGCGCAATTCACCACATTAGCAGATCAACCACCCCAACGGATCAAGGATTTTCTGCCACAACAACTGGTGGGACCGTAAGAATAGGATCTGGACCGGATGTGACAATTGTTAAGGTTTCAGACGATGCAATAAATACAAACAACCCAACTGGATATGAGGTCCGATTTACTTCAGGAAATGCCATTGGTATTGGAAGAAAGATCACGGCATATGATAATACAAACGGAACCAAACAACTGTCTGTGGAATCGGCATTCGGAGTGACACTTGATGTTGGAGATAATTTGGATGTCCTTCCTCTAATTTCCGTTTATGGTGATGGGACTGGGGCAGATGCAGTTTCAATAATGGGAGGTGATGACGAAACTGATGTCGTTGGGGTTTCGATGATTCAACGAGGTTCAGGATACCAATACGCATATGCCACTATCGACACTGGTGTAGTGGGCGATGGCACCAAGCCACTTTTGGACGTAGAGATTTCCCCAAATGGTGGACACGGATCAGATCCATTGATGGCAATTCGACCAAGTAAGATTATGATCTCTGGCATCATCGAAAGAGACTTGACTGTTGTTCCTGCCGACACAGCACAAAAATCCCTCCTGTTCCCCGTAGAAAACGGATATAGCCAATGGAGTCTATTGATGGATCCTATCATTGGAGGAACTGGTTCCTTCGGTGGAAAAATAGCAGGATCTGATGTCGATAGATTTTCGTTGATAACCGTATCCACCATAGACTCTGCATCTGTGTCTTCTCTGAACTATGATGTTGGCGATTTTGTCATGGGGACAGAATCACACGCAGGGGGTGTGGTGACAGACTTCCGCGAATACTCAAACACCGTTGCTTATGTTGACCTCAAGTCTGTGGGTGGAAGTTTCAAATCTTCTGAGATTGTAGTTGCAATGACTGGAGACTTTGCAGGAAATGGCGCACTATCATCTGCGAACAAAGGCAAATCAATTTTTCAGTTTCAAGAAGACAGATATCTCGGAACCAACACAAACAACTACAGTCTGATGACCACCCTTGGGGTCGTGATGGGTGGATCCGACACAATCTCTCCCCCTCAAGCAAGTCTAGATGACATTATTAGTGGAGCATCTGGATCTACAGGAATCTTAGTATTCTCCGATACAACATCAGCAGGAACAACAGCCAATCTCTATGTTACCGGGATTACTGGTGGCACTTGGGGAGAAGAGAATGGATATGCCATCGGAGAAATAGTTACTGTCGGTGGAGGTGTGACAGCGAGTATAAATACCATTGACCCACCCGGTCTTGTTGCTGGTTCTGGTACCATTCTCCATTCAGAGTATACCGAAATGATCACAAGACACCCAGAGCAAACAGAAATGCTAAGAGTCGTTCTAGACTTCTAGAGGAGCAGTAATGGAAACGCGATCACACATCCCACTCCTATTTGACTCACATCCATACTACGATGACTATTCGTTGTCGAGTGGATATCTGAAGTCTCTCTTCAAGCCTGGTTATGCAGTTCAGTCTAGAGAACTCACGCAAGTTCAGTCGATGCTTCAGTCTCAGATTGAGCATTTTGGTTCTCATGTATTCAAGAATGGTTCTATTGTGTTAGGTGGAGAAATTGGTGAGTCTACTGCTCATTACGTTCGAGTCGGTGAAGCCTATGCCCTTAGTAATATATCCGAGTTGGTTGGAAAAGATCTTCTCAAGGTTATTATGGACGATGAAGGCATTGAAATAAGAACTGACAAACTCGGAAAAATCATTCATACCCTCGAATCAACGAAAAATGTTAATGGTACACTAGAAGACAATCAGATCATCATCTATCAACCCCTCTCAGTTTATAACATTGCAACAGATGAAAAACTCCGAGTTTCTGATATTGGTAATAGTGAATTTATACCTGCCTCTGATGGGGTTGGTGATGTGAACGGGACAGATGCCATTCAGATTTCTGTTGCTGAAGGTATTTTCTATGTTAATGGATACTTTGTGTACTCGTCAGCCCAGACTACGATTCCATACAGCACCCGCGACGACGACGGCGTTCGGGTATTCAGTAATCCCACAGCAACCGTTGGTTTCCAAATCGACAAGACGATCATCAATGCAACCCAAGACGAAACTCTGAGAGATCCGGCGGCAGGGTTCTACAACTTCAATGCGCCCGGTTCAGATAGATTCAAAATTAGTCTACTCTTGAAGTTCGAAACATTCACGGCACTGGCTGGTGATGCATCTAATCTTGTGTTCACATCCGATAGTTTCTTGGAATTGGTTCGAATTGTAGATGGAAACACAACCAAGAAGGTTCTTTACTCAGAATATTCTGAGATCGAAGAGGCTCTTGCACGAAGAACATATGATGAGTCTGGTCACTACACAGTAACGACTCCAAAAATTCGAGTTGTGGAACATGGAACAGTATTTGCACCAGCAGACGTTGACAAGTTTGCTGTTGGTATTGAACCACACAAGTCGTATGTTAGTGGATTTGAAATTGATACCCAAAGTACTCTCTTTCTTTCAGCAGACAAGGCAAGAGACATTCATAAGGTAGTCGCTGAACCCTTCGATACCATCCTCGGAAACTACTTTGTCATAGACGAAGTAGATTCATATATTGGTCCGCTTATGGAATGGAATGAGAGGACTGGGACGAGACTTGTAAGAGGTGATAGATATCAAATACAAGATTCTAGCGATTCGGCTCTGGGATACTGTAATGTCCTTGGTCTTCGTATTGTAAACAGCGAATATAGACTATATGTTCATAACATCTCGACACTCCCCGATAAGAATATCACCAATGCTTTCCGACTCTGCCCACTAAATGCCCAAAGTAACCCGATTACCACGCTCCCCCTTGTCATCGAGGCTGTCGGGGGTGCAGTAGGTCCACATAGTCCAAACATAAGATCTCTCCTGTTCCCAACGGCATCCAATGGAACCATTTCTGAAGATGGTATTGCAGGCAATTTAGTAGGAACCAGCCAACTAAGCACCCAAATTCACCGTACATTTAATTCTACTAGTAGCGAGCCGGTGACCGAAGGGGACACGACACACCAATTTCTATCAGACTATACGGTGCCTGATGGTTCGCCTACGGTGAATGCAATCATTATTAGATCCTTGTCCAGTGGTGCGGATGCTAAGATTGATACGACTGCAGGCGTTGAACGTTTGGATGACCACAGAATAAAAGTCACTTTCAACCCTCCAATCACTACTGAAGGATCATATTCCATTTTATATGATGCTGTCTTGAAAAGTACTGATTCGGAACCCGGTGTATCTACTGTAAGAACGAAGACCCGAGAGAATAAAACTGAACTCAATATAACATCCTCAACAACAAAGAACATCAATGGGAAAGAGTATGTCGAATTCAAACTAACAAAAGCAGATATTATAGATATAGAATACGTTCAAGACCATAATAGTAATAATGATGAGATTGATCCTCTGTATATTATTCTTGATAATGGGCAAAGACAACACGCATATAATTCGGGTTTGGTGTATGTTTCTGGTGGTGATGAAGAGGGAGAATTGGTTGATGTGGGCGGCGAATATAAAATCTCCGTGAAATACTACTATTATGATCATGGTGGTTTTGGTCCGGTCACACCCGAAAGTTATCCGGTTGGATTGGGATATGATAACATCCCACCATTCACCGACCCCGACAGCGGAAGATTCTACAGGCTTCAAAACTACATCGACTATCGACCAGTCCAAACATACAGCGGTGGTTGGGAATGGTCATACAGCGATCCGTATCTGTATGGTACTCCCATACATATGGTGGCCGGCAGTGCATTCCTCTCATATAATTCATATTTACCAAGAACAGATACGGTAGTGGTTGATGGTGAAGATAGAAGTCTCAAAATCGTTCGTGGTGTCCCCGGTGTTATAGATGACTCACCAAACATTTCACCAAACGATATGTCTCTATACAACATTGACATTTCCTCATATGTGTTTGATTTGTCTAAGGACATCAAAACCAGATTTGTGAGTAACAACCGATTTACAATGAAGCAAATCGGTCAACTCAAAAACGAAAACGATATTCGATATAGAGCAGACATATATAAATCACTACATTCGTCAGCGTTGTCTCTTGTCAATTCATGGCAACTTAGCGGAGAGACATCTTTCCCAGACCAAAATGCTATCTTGGTAGATGATATGACCGGGCATGGATTTGCTGATGTGATGGACAGAAGTCATAACTGTTCTATGGACTCTGCCATTGGAGCAGCAAGACCTCCTATCACACAAAAGGCACATAATGTAGCACTCACCATTGGGAACCTCAACAAATCTTCTGATGGAATCATCACCTTTGGTCTTTCCGACAATATTCACATCGCTCTAATGCAGACAGAGGGTACGGGGTCTGTGTCTACCAACTCGTTTGGTGAGGTGGATTATCTGGGACATATGAGTCTTACTCCATCATCAGATTTCTACTTCGATAGTTCATCCGCACCATATGTCTATGTCAACTCGTATGGCGAGAATAACGCATATGAAGTCGGACTGTCTGCATTCCAGTCTGGAAGATCCTTTGGGTTTGGGACAATCGAACGAGAATGGGAACATCATTGGTTGGGGGAGAAGTCAGACTTCAGATCCGCGAACGTAGTGGACCCGTTCAGTCGTTCATATTCTAGTCCTATTATCAATCAGAACAATAAATACCCCGATAGAATCCTACGGTCAGTAGGAGAACGTACAGTAGACGAAAGCGTAACTCCGTATATGAGAAGCGTTAATATCGACTTCTCTGCAACTGGAATGATGCCGGGGGCAACTGCATATGCGTTCTTTGATGGTGTTATGGTGGGTGATTCAAATGGCTACGCCGTAGCAGACGAAGAGGCTGTAGATGCTTCCGGCACTGTTTCTGGTTCTATCGAAATTCCCTCGGGAACTTTCGTCTCTGGTGTCAAATCTTTCCGGTTGATCGACAGACCAGACAACGACAATAAACTAGCACTAACCATGGCGGAGTCTAAGTTCTATTCTCAGGGTGTGCTGAACACAACAGACAACCTAATCACTTCATTCAGACCACCTGTTTCACGCAGAAAGTCTGTGAATTCATCTGACATCATAGATTCCAACTATCAATCTCTCCAAGACGACAATTTCTCACCTGTCGTGGGTGGTCTTGAACCTCTTGCTCAGGAATTTGTTGTGGATCCCGGAACATACGCAAACGGAATATTCCTTGAAAGTGTGGATCTTTTCGCCAAGACCGCTGACCCGAACCAACCAATCACTATCCAAATTAGACCTATGGAGTTGGGAAGACCCCACCCATACGCAGTCATTCCTCTATCAACAGTAACCAATACAACTGTTGTTACAAGGTCTGGACCTCCCGGTGATTCTGACGATATCGATATCATGAACACCAACTTCAAATTCTCGTCACCCATATATTTGTCTTCTGGGAAGTACGCAGTTTGTGTGATTAGCAACGGAAACTATGAATTATGGTCTGCTATTGATGGTCAATTTACTCTTACGGAGGCTGGGGTAAAAACTAATACTGAATATAGTGTTGACTCTGGTGATGGTTTGAAGTTGGGTGGAATTTTCAAGCCAATCAGCAATGGTACCAGAGTCAAGGACTCTTCCCATCAACTAACAATGAGAATCAACAAACACCACTTCGACTCCCAACAAGACAGAGATCTTTCTATCACACCAATTGGTTCTACAGAAAATACAAGTGCAATTATCATAACGGGAAATGATCAGCCATTCGATGCTAGTTCAATGAATCCTACCATCAAAATGGGACCGCCTGGAAGTCAAATAAATCTCTCTCTGAACAAAGCAACCAATATTTCTCCTCCAAAAACAATCAGTCCACAAACTTCCATACAAATGACATTTGGTGCTATAACTGATAGAGATCTCTCTCCTGTAATTGACTCTGAAAGATTGGGAATCATCGCAATTCGAGATGAGGTGTCTGCAAAAGTCAATACTCTTCCTGGCGAACTTTTATCGGGATCTGGTTCGTCTACAATCCCTGCTCGATATGTGAGCAAGAGAGTAGACACCACCTCTTCGAACATGAACGATATTGCAGTGTTCTTGAAGGCATACGGAAAAGAAGCGGGTTCTATTGCGGTGTTTGTGAAGGTGGGTGGAGTTGAAGATACCTTCGACAACAATCCATACATCCAACTATATCCCCAAGTTATAACTGGGACTAGATCTGGTACAGGAGTAACGGTGGCGAATGCATTCAATGAATACTGCTTCCGGCCGGAGGCTATTACAACTCTAGGTAACTATGATACATACAGTGTGAAGGTCGTGATGATGGCTGACCAAACGCAAGATTCTCACAACGAGATGCCATATGTCAAGGATTTGAGGGCAGTTCCTCTAAGTACCACCTAGATATGATAGAAGAAGGAACTAAATAAGATATGGTTACACCCCCATTCAACGATCCTCTAAGTTCTCTGCGTCTAGCAGATACCTTCTACACTTGGTATAGAAGGACCAACGATCTTGTCACCAAACTTAATCCCTTACAAATATATGGGATTACGGCGGGTAGTGGGGGAATTGAGATCACGACCAACACGGATGGAATAGCAACCATCTCGTCATCCATTCCTTATACCATCGAAGGCGACCACGACTTTACCGGTGGGATCACGTTCTCTGGAAGTCCCATCACGTTCAATGCCACCTCCGGGAGACAATTCATCTCATATCACGGCAATGCCGACCACAATTATCTGGGTGGTGTTGATGTTATGTTTGAGAGTGGAAGTTCCGTTACCTTCAAAGCGCAGTGTGATGTATTATTCAAAGAAAACGCGCGCGTAATCTTCAATTCACATGCTTATTTCAGTGGTGGTGCCACGTTCGATTGCCCAGCAGAATTCTCTAAACCCGTCACGTTCACCGACTATGTTCAATTCGAACAAAGCACTCCCGGAGTCTCTTTTGGCACTCCCGTATGGCTCTGGGGTACGACAAAGGTCGAGAATTCGCATACAATTATCAGGGTAGATGAGTTTGAAATAGAGAATACCCCTGTCACACTGAAGAACACCACTTCCATTGATTGTTCTGCTCCTGCCAAGTTCACCAACGATCTGACCATCGGTGGAATAGTCCGTGACTCCTTGAATGAAATCTCCGACGGCGAAGGCCGTGCGTTGATATCTACGGAAGACTACAGGCTGAAGTGGGGAAATCCAATCGGGATAGGGAATGTCGATGGGGATCGGGTGGCAAGTAAAATAGTCACATTCTCTCCAAGAGAATGGGTATCGGGTGAGCGAATAAGTAGTTTGGTGTTCACCGGTACGGTTGACACCGTCATCAACGACCCCAATTCCAATTCGGTTTATCAGATAATCACAGTAACCCCCGATGGCGATAATTTTCCAAACGACAAGGCAGCCTTTCCAGAGGGCAACCTAGTAGGTCTTCGAGTAACTAACACCACTGAAGGTGACGATTTCTACGGGTTCGTCGAGGCTGATACTGGGGACGACGATGATGCTAATAGTGAAATTTCATTTCTTATTGATAACGTAACCGATGACGAATTAGGAGGCCCACGGTTCGTGAGTGGTGATAGATACACCATAGAAGGTGTGGGGTCGCACACGCCGACGATCTACGGGCAAACGGCTGACTTCTCCGATTCCAATGAAACTGGATATTCTGATTGGGGAAATGGTGCAATACCAAATGACGCTACTCACCTCATTCTCTCAAGTTGGATGAATATTCGACGTGTGGGCGCCGTGTCGTTCCTTTACTTGCCGGGGGAAACCACAAACCCAGAGGCAGCGCATATTCTTCATAGGCACAATAACGACGTTGGGGAAGACTGCGGTTCAATGAGTGAAGTTATGGTACCCCTCACCAGTAGCAGAAAGGGTATAATTTGGAGAGATCGCAACGTCCATGTGCAACATGGACATGTCCATGTGAAGGGTTATGTTGCTCCTGCAAATGCTGCTGTTCAAGACACAGCAAGCCGATTCAACGTCCGAAACTACCATTTTGAACGCAGCGACGTGTTGGGACCGCATGAAAATGGATGGACTTCTGATCAGGGACAACTGATAGGATATAATCCGTATCGGACGTCCGATGGACCAACGAAACACATGTCGGTTGAGATTAAAACTCCAATTGCTCTACGTTCCACAAATGCAATGGTTTCTGTTGCAGGTTCCATCGAATCCAGTTCGTTTCTTAGACACGAATGGGAATTCTGGGTTGATGATATCATAGACAACGAAGTTGTTCCTACGGACTTCACAACAGGGGACCCACTAAGCAAAATTGTATTCACCGGACCTGATCCTGATGCTGGCAATGGGGACCCAGTTGGAGGAATTACATATGACAACTACGAATCTTTCGCGGTCGATCTTCCAATCATCGACGTTCCAAACACAGGCAATATATATCTGCACTGCAACTGCACTCTACTAAGTGTTGTTGATGGGGCCCCACCGGCCGGAATCGAGCGACTCCAGAATTGCTGGGGTTCCTCATACACATGGTATGGTGGTGGGCTTGGTGGGGTAAATAACATTGCACAAGAAGTTGTGATACTTCCGGGGGATGAGAGGATTTCATTCGCTGATGGCGCACTTCAGAAGGACACCTCCTTTCCGGGTACACATTTTGGTTCGGCGGCCGGCGTCATCCAGAATGTGGTTTCCGATTTTAATTTCCCAGTAGATACCACACACATCAACATAACTGCACAATTGCAAGACGACGGCCAGCAAAATTCGATTGTAACTGCCTATGCAGGAGACAATAACACCGCTCCCGGAACCATCATAAGCACGCCGGATGGTGGTGACGATGAGATCCTCACGATGTGGGTTCCTGTTGGTATTAACGGCGATATCCTTATTTCTTCTATCGATGCCCTCAACGGCCTTCCGTCGACGCTGGATTGGTGCAAAATTGGTGTCAATGGTTACATGGTCAATGCCGGCTCCCGGAGTAGCGCCGTGGCGGATAGAACAGTGACCCTAGACAAGATGTGGAACCTTGCCACTCAGTCTGGTATTACCTCGGATTGGGTTGGTGGTCTAACCTTTGGTGGATTACACAGAGTGTCTGATCACACCGATGATTTCCCAGATCAAATAAAACCTCTCTTTGGTGCTTTCTATGATGGGAACACCAATTATGCAGCGACAGTCGGATACTTCAATCCGTACCCCCAAAACTTGGAGTCGCCGTATCAACTCTATGGCGAGCAACTTTCTGGCTACGGCGGAACCGGTAGTGAATGTGGACTAGGAGATAGCAACCTGTTCAGATTAGAGGTGAATGTATATGATGATCTTGGCTTGGATCGATCATCCCAGACAATCACCCATGTGAACCTCCTTTCTTATCAGGATGACACCCTTGGGATTTATCACTCGTTACCGACGATGATGTGTCCCGGAAAGTGGAGTGCGGATAACAGAAAAAAGTCTAAGATCGTCAACGAAGTAACTGGACAGAACTTGAATGAAGCCATCTCAGGCACCGTCGATATCGGCGAAAGTATGTCGAGGGGTTCCTTCCCGGTAGATGAAAACGGCGATTTCACCGTATGGTACCCTGATATCAGCATCGCTCTGCCGCGATCCGACGCTGGACCCTGCACTTACAACTCACTCACCCAAGGCTATCACCTAAATAACGCGCATATGCGAGCGTGGGTTGTCGTCGAAGGATATGTAGAAGAAGCCCGCGTGGCTATGGCGAATACTAATATCATCAGTGGATCTAATGCCTCTTGGACACTGGCCGATGCCACCACGGGGTACGTCTGCAACACCGATAAACTCACACTTGTGAGTGTGAGTCAGGATGGAATAATTCCACTGGGCTATTGGCCAGTTGGTTACGCTAACACTTCGAACAACGGTGGCCACTGGTTCAAGTTGGGCTTGGGCGGCGGCAACGTTGGCGGTGGCAACCACACACCTGCCGGGAGTGATTGGGATAATTCTATTGTAGACCTATCCATAATGATTGCGGCGAGGGGCGAATCGGGCAACGACGGCTGTTGGAGTCACAGCAATCTATATCACGGACATCATCTCCTTATTACACCCACCAGAATAGATGGCACCGTAGATCTAACTCTTGGCACTCACTCTCAACACGGCGACATGGGCGACGACTGGCCAGATGAAAACCCCGGAATGGATCGAAATTGGTTGGCTGACACTGATACGATCATTGCCCCCATTCAGGTAGGAAGTTGGGAAATTGGAAGGATAGATGCTAGTGGAAACTCTAGATTTTATGTACCAGCGGGGCATTATGTGTATATGGCTTTATACACGCCCCATAACCCCACGGGGCAAGCCAACCAACACGGCAGCGGCCCGTTCTATCCAACCTCCCAACACAACTCGGCGGCGTACAACGTATGGCCAGCAAATAAACTAACCGGGGTTCATTTTTCGTGGACCGCAACAAAGGTATAGAGGACATGTCACCAAATGAGTAAATCAATAAGTCTAGATAACGGTCTGTTCTTCAAAATCCTTGATGTCGCCCTCACGGTTGACTCATCATCTTTCAAACGACTCACCGACAACAAGGGTATATCTCAGACGCTGACTAATGTATATTCCTCCGGCGCTGACTCTTCAGTCCTTCATCGCACCCGAACAGAAAAAAAATCCGGGGGACGATCACAATCCCAGACATTCATCTATCCTGTCATAGATCCACGAACCGAATACGCAATCGTTGGAGCGCCTGGTGGATGTGGTGATTTCCTTCTAGACGAAAAGGTCACTCAGTATAATTCTAAGACAGGTAAAGTCATGGAAGGATACGTCTGCACATGGGTCGCAGACGGAGCATCCTATGGTGCTGGTAATACCGCATCGGAATCGTTAGATCGTGTCGTTGTTGACTACTCAAACCTAGTATACGGCCCAAGTTTTCCTCTTCTCGGTATCCACATGGTTGGTACGACCAATCCATCAGATGGAAGTGGTCCAACCGGACCCATTGGCGGATATGGAATATCTACTGACTGGCCACCCATCGTCGGTCAATCTTCTGGTGCGCAATGGGACATTGCACCTCTTACTCATCAGGCAACCGCAGGGCATCCCGGACCATATCCTCAGTATCTCCTGACATCAACTCACGCAAACAACCTAGTCGCAGTTTACAAAGAAAATCTCCACGGAGCCTCAACCGGAGTCAATTATGGCTTCACGCCAGCAGGACCAGTTCCTTTCTCTGATGGTGGAACAGAGGCAGCACCAGCAGCAGGAGCAGATACGTCTGCAAGTATGCTAGTGACTATGGACGAAATCATTGCGAACCACAGAATCTTTGGTCCGGGAGATCCCGGTTACATCGCTACCACCACCATCACAGATTACTATGGAGCAGGATGGACTCTAGATGCAGCGACAGGTGGTTCGGGTAGTGGAACAAATACCAGTGAATTCTCAGAAGTACTTGGTAGACTCCTTGTACACGAATCTGGTCGTGGGATCTCTGTGCAGTACATAAGAGATCTTGCATTCGACAAGGTTTCCGCCTCCGCGACAATTATAGGAACGGCAGATTTGGATGATGAAGATGGTACAGACTTTATATTGACAAATACTGATGGTTCAACTGTAGGCTTCCACACAGATCCTACTAAGAACTTTGGTGATACTTCAGATGATGATGGTGACCACAGATGGATAATCAACACCAGAGATATTGAAGGTGGCTCTGAAGTCAGGAAGGCTACACAGGCAATCCATATTGCCTGCTTGACAGCAATTGCTGCTGGTGAATTAGACATGACGGCTGTTCCCGCTACCGATACAGGTACTCAAACATCGTTTACACTAACTCAAACTGCTGGTGGTGCTGCTAGCAATACAACAATAACTCTAGTAACTGGTATTGGGGCTAATGGTGAAACTGCCTTTACTGGTGGGTCTGGTTATGACTCGGTGAACAAACTCAACACAATTGATATCACACCCTACAGTTGATAAGGAACTATAATGGCGGTACCCGCATCTAGACAGGCACTCAAAGAATACTCACTCCGGCAACTGGGCGCACCAGTCATCGAAGTGAATGTTGATGATATCCAAATAGAAGATGCTGTCGATGACGCACTACAGTTTTTCGCAGAGTACCATTTCGATGGTGTCCAGAAAACCTTCTTGAAGCATGTTATCACCGCAGACGATGTGACTAACGAATACATTGACATGGACACAATCGACAGTAGGATAGTC
>Ga0098061_1001056_pt1 | contig 13407 bp, 5 predicted proteins | sample 22_taG_FD_92579 | JGI IMG/M metagenome (GOLD analysis project Ga0098061, IMG submission 92579) | Marine viral communities from the Subarctic Pacific Ocean - 22_ETSP_OMZ_AT15343 metaG | ecosystem: Environmental > Aquatic > Marine > Oceanic | place: Subarctic Pacific Ocean | collected 2015-01-20 | reverse complement strand
TTCCACAAAGCGTAAAGCTTCGCATTTTTTATAATACTGTCACGATACATATATTTCTTTAGTTTTTTAGAATATTTTATAACACCAAATCTGTGCATGCTTTCTTTGCTAAAGCCTACAAACAATTCATTGGTCATATGATCTATTAAATATTCGCTAATGCCTTCCGCTATTCTTTGAATAGAAATATGTCTTACATTCTTTTTAAGATCAACAAGATATTTTTCGAGAGCTTCGGGGTCATCTGGAATAGGGTAATATTGAACGTCAGTTCCTGATCCGCTCATAATTTCATGTGCATAAAGATCTTTTATATTTAAAATACTTCTTTCGTTTGGATCTCTAACTCTGCTTATTCTTTCTCTGGGAGACATCGTAACGTCTTTGCCTATAAAGTTTGATGGGAATATAACATTCATAATCTTAATATAAGCATGAGGTTCTCCGGTTAATGGGTCAACTTCATCACTTAACCCTATAGGATAAAACGTGTTAGTCCCCTTTACCCATTGACCAAACATTGAAAACATTTTTTGTCCAGCGTCACTAGTTGCGTCTTTTCTTGAATCTTCACGAAGTCTAATCCAGGGAAAGCCATCATCGCTCGCATAAGAAGAACCCTCTGCAATATCATATTCGAATAGAGAGCCTGCTTCTTCTGGGGTAATAACGCCCTTGCTGAACAACCTGCCATCTGGGTCCAGTAAATCTGTTGGATCAATATATGTAGTTCCATATTCAATGGTTCGCTCTTCATCTAATCTGCGTCCAATTAGAACAGCAAGCTTGTCTAATCCATGAGCACTTATTATAAATTGCTCAATAGCATCTCTATTTTCATTGACGGTTTCATCTCCATCCTCCTCATCCCAGGCCATGTGGCCTCCCCATCCGGGGCCATATTGCTCGCTGGTTATCATCCTGTGCATGGTCACCCAATCCACTAAGGGGATGTAGGGAGAGACTCTCGGAGAGTACCGGACAGCCTGACGCTTCTGGTCCGCACCAATGGCAGCTGCCTCTTCCGGAGTATCTCCAGCCTTGTACCCGGTGCTTCTTTTGTCCAGCTTTGTTCCGCTTTTTACATTAGCAATATGATACGGCAAACCTCTATATGTAGAAAACAAGCTGGAGATAATCTCTCGATACTTACTCTTCATCTGGTTCTGAACCGACTTGGTGGCTCCATTTGTTATTGCCTGCTTTAAATCTAATTTGTATGCTTGATAGGTAGTATTTATCTCTCTAAGAATCCCTAACCCTATAGCCGGCGGATCTCTTAGTAAAAAGTCTGAAACATCAAATTCAATTGGGGATCCAGGCACAGAGGTTGCAAGTGATATTGGAATTCTCGTTCCAATGATTGGATATAATTTTCGCGGCGCTCGAAGTTTGTCGGCATCTTGATTCTCATAATTTAACGGAATCGGAACACCGACATCACTAATGCCGTCTAATGGGCTCGGAGGAAACAGGTTATCCTTTCCATCTCTCATAGCAAAAGATCCTAAATGCAAAGCCTGAGAAGAATCAAAGGCAAACTCATCATTGTTATATCCTATTACATCTGAAGTTTCTTCCGAGATAACCTCTGTTGTTCCTGGATGATATATAAGACTAATGCCCTGTTTAAATCCTTCGTTTCCAGATCCCTTTCGCAAAGAATAGTCATCACTTGATCTTCCTAAATTAACACTATAAATCTTCCATCCATTTTCTTTATATATATCTGGTAACTTATCATACAAGTCTTCAAGCTCTATTGAGTTAGGTAATTCTTTGTTTGACAAAACATATATGCTCTTTGAGTTTAAAGTCTCTGGAATATCCATATCAAAATTATGATACACAACTCCTTTTCCGGTAAGAGCAAAGATTGGATAATAATCCACACGACCGTTATAATTTACTAAATAAGTTCCAAACAGTGGCATTAAGCTGTGAATATCGCCAAGGCTACCGCGTTGTTCTCCAAGCGGCAAGGGACCTATTTCATCAGAAGCCCCTCCTCCGAAAAACTTTCTATATTTTCCACCTGAATTTAGACTTATTGTTGTAAATGGTTCATTTGTCAAAACATTATCAACAACGTTTCTTGCATGATCCACATCTTCTTGAGGCTCTGACCCCTCTGCGTGATCTATCAACTCTGCAAAGTAACTATTTATATAGTCTATTGCCTTAGCCATATACTTAGACGAAGTACATGCAGTTCTGATTAAAAACATTTCATTTTTAAGCGAAATTGTACATTCTGAAATATTATCAAAATAAATTTCATAAAATATTTCAGAATTATCATCAATCTTTTCAGCCATGGCTCTGTCTATTCCGACAGTGAGGTTTCTTAGATCCTCTTTTCCTAGGGCCAAAACCTTTTGGGCAGAAGAAAGATCGAGCCCAATATCATAGCCTATATACTCTCTAGAGTGAGGATCTCGCATATAAAAGTTATAAAGTCTAGACACTATATCTGCAAGATACAAAGCAGTAGAGGCCTGCAGCACTCTGCCCATCCACCACTTTCCTTTCATTTTTGCGATTTTAGGCGTAATGCCTTCTCTTGCAGGAACACCTTCTTGAAAATAATCCTTAGCAATTCCCTCACCTTTTTGCTTAACAGCAAGAGGATTATATAATATTCTCTTTTTATCTGCCGCCGAAAGCTCAGGTATAAAGCTTAGTCTAAACTCCTCTAAGAGGCTAGCAATGTTGTTTCCACCATATTCTAATGACAAAACATTATCAAAGTCTACAACTTTAGAGTTTGGCATAAACAAAGTGTTTTCATAAGCATTTAATACGCTCTGTCTTTCCTCGTCTGTACTTCCAAACTGTACAACTGCCGCATCTATAATGGCATTGATCATATACCTTATGATTTTTTCATTAAGAGGCCTACTCACTGTGCCGAGAAATCTAACATCAATATTTTTAATATCATTTAAATATTGATTTTTAAAAGCATTTAATGCAGCGCTAATTACTTCGGAAGATTCAGAGGAAAGAGCATCTCCTTCTTCATTTTCTTCTTCGAGATTTCTAACCAAAACCTCTATCATCTTTTCGGCAACCGCAGATATCTTCTCTCCCACAGGAGATGCCTCTCCAGAGAATGGCACTGGCTTTCCAGTCAGGCCTCCCCTTACTTCTAATGAAACTGATAAAGCAAGCCAGTCTTGTATGTTTTCAATAAATGATTTAAGAATTATTCCAATAGGAGTTGTGGCCTTAATGATGCCATCTATTCCGCCATAATCGCCCTTATCCCCTATGACAGACTCGCTTTTTACATCATATGCTTTGCTTGCAGCTGTTGTAGCGGCGTCTCGTCCTCTTGGCTTTCCATCAGCGTCTTTTCTGGCTCCTCCGTCTATTGCGTCTTCTCTGTTGTTTTCAATCTCTATTATTGTATTTTTATCACGGGACTCTCTTTGTCTGGCCGAGCTTAATGTATAAGACTCTTCCGATCCCCAAATATAATTTTTAGGAGTTGTTCCAAAACTATAAGAGCCACCATCTTGGCCCTCTTCTGTTATGGGGCCGCTAAATATAACTCTTTGAACATTATTTATTCTATCTTCCCATTCTTCATACGTATACTTTCTATCTCTCTCACTCCCAAATTCAGAACTGCTATCCACAGAAACTATATAACGATTCCCTCTTCTGCTGAGCAAATCAACTGTTTTATTAAAGTTATCAATACCCTCTGAAAAAAGAATTCCAGAACTTGCTATATCATCAATATCATATCTTGCTCTTCTTTTGTTTCTAAGATTAATTCCAGTATGTGTTCTTCCGAAGTAAACTGAATCTTTAATAGTAAATTTATGCTTATGAGAACATACCAGCTTGATATCTCCCAAGACATCCATGCGACTAAATGTAGCGCCTCTAAGAGACTTCTCTAAATCTACTGGTGCTGCCATAGCTAAAGCTAAAATATGCGATATTTTATCAAGTCTGCCAGCATCTTCCAGCTCAGTAATTGCCTCCTCTGGAGTTGATATATTAGAAACAAAAGGAATAATATCAGCAATATCTACACCCAAAGAAAGCAATGTTTCAATAAGATTTACCATTTTTTCTTTTACTAGAGGATCATTTCTAGACTGTTCCATTAAATTCTTTATGATTCTTGGCAAAGAGCCTTCTTCATTTGGATCTCTACTGAATGAGGACAAGCTTGTTTGCGCTCCGCAGACCAGATAGGACATTGTTCCTGCCGCTATTGTTCCGTCTTCTATGTTAGTAGATGAGCCGTTTGAATTTACTGGAGCATATATTTGCGGTATATCACCCTCTCTTGAGAGCAATTTGTCTGCAGCAATAGGCCCAGCAATTGGACTTGCAATATATGAATATCTCTTCATAAACTCTTTAGCAATTCTCTTTTGAAGTGTGGCTGGACGCATCTTCGGCCCTCTTGACCAAACGGGATTCCAAAACTCACCATCCTCACCCCTAGCTGCTTCATCAAGAATTTCTGAAGAATGAATTTTTGTAGGGCAATTAAAGTACTTATTAGAAAACTTCCAGCCTGATACGCTTCGAAGCCTTAATTCCTCAAGAAACTCTTCTTTTTTGTCCTCACCTATATTTCCAAGAGATATTGCTTCATCTAATTTTATTTCAAATAACTCTTCTGTACTAATCTCGTGATCGCTAGATCTAGTGGATTGCAAACTGGCAGGACTCACCCTCTCTGAGCCCTCTTCAAATAATGGAGCAGGATCTAAAGAAAGTCCACACTTGAAGTCAACAGTAGCTTTTTCTAATCTTTGCAAGGACAGTGGACGATCTGACAAGTTAGGCCATGGGCACTTGAATCTAGAATTAGAAATTTGATTTCTTCTAACAGGAATCTTTCTTGCCCCAAGTTGCTTTAAAGCCCAGTTTCTTCTATTGACTCCCTCTATATGACTTCTTTTGTTTCCAGAACGTATCAGGCTCTGAATGTCCGCCCAGGAAAGACCCGTCTGGGCCCCGCGTGTTTTAAGTGTGGGTGGAGCCTCAAAGATGCGGACTGTCTCTCCATCATTTTCGAATTCAAGCTCTTTACTTGTTATGGCATCTCCATTCTTTTTAAACAAACTATAAATGTCAGACTGATACTCAGAATATTCCTGCACATTTACAGTCCCTCTTCTCCCTGATCCTCTTGGAGAATCCTGACGCTTTCTGGTATATATGTTTTTTCCACAAACCGAACAGGATGCGGTGTTCCAACTCGTAGTTACTATGCCGAAAACTTTGCCATAAGTACTTCTGTGAAGCACCTTTCTCTTTATTGACCCTGCCAAATAAAAGCAGAATGAAGCTCTGAACCATTCATCATTTTTGCTTCTATTGAAAAATACTTTAATCTTATTGCTTAATTGTCTATTGAATATAGCTTCAAACTCATCTTTTAAATGAGTTTCATAATTTTCTAAAAACTTTGTGTCTACACCATATCCAAACTGATGAACATCTCCTTCTATATCAACAAAGACTATCCCCTTTGCCAGTCTAAAAAGTAATTTAAATATTTGCGAATTTTCATCTCTTACAGTTTTGGATAACGCATATAGCTCTTTGTCTATCAAGTCTGAAGTATTAAAGCCTTCTGATCTCATACGAACAATTTCATGTGTTAAAAAGCTGTCTCTCTTTTTAATAGCAGAAACTATATCATCCAATGCATTGGCATATGTTCTGCGCTTTGCCTCAAAGGAGCCTAGCCTTTTATCTAACTCACTAGTTTCTGTGCCCAAAAGACCGCTCTTGCTAGCTCTCAATGTATCTTCTAATGACTGCAGAGAGCTTATTATGGCCTGCTTTAATGTATTCATTTTATCTGCAGAAAAGTTTATTGTCGGAGGAGCTGTTGAGTTATCTATCTCAAACCCAGTAGCAACATCTCCAAGCTCTTTAAATATTTTATGAAAAGTTAAAGCAGTAACACTATCATCTTCTTCTTGAGCCCTTGCAAGCTTAGAGGTATAAGTCTCATCTGAATTTTCATCTTCAAAAAAGTCTTGACCTACACTCATATTTTTATAAATATTCTGATCCCTATTAAGAAAGTGAAGAGACTTGAACCCTTCCCTCTTTTTAACCTTAGGCATTGGCTCTGTTATGGGTTCTGCCGTAGGCTCTACAGTAGGCTCTGGTTCTGGCTCAACTTCAACCCCGCTTAATGATGAAGAGATATCTGCAAAATCATCTTGAACAAAATCAATAAATCCATACTCTGTGATGAAGAATTCTGTCTGACCACGAAACGGATCAAGGCTTGCCAGGTCGATTCTAGACTCTCCAATTAATTCTGTAAATTTTCTATCCACTCCCTCTAATCCAGAGGTCTCAAACAGTGCAGATAAAGATTCTGTTAAACTTTGAATAGGAGATTCATCAGACGATCCGCCAGTATCTTCTTCCGGTAAAAATTCTTCGCTTTCTTCTTCAGCGTCTTCGTCAGAATCACTTCCTCTGAACTCTTCTCCGAACCCTTCTACAAACCCTTCTTCTCCAAACTCAATGGGTTTTACGCCACCACTGTCTTCGTCTCTATAGGCATCTTCGGAGTCAACATCACCACTAGCGTCTAAAAGCATCAATGCAGATAGCTCTATTGATGCTTTTAGATTAGAATGCAAATTTCCTAAAACTACAGAAAACTCGCCTAAATCATCATCTTTTATCTCTAGATTCTTTTTTATTTCTTGAATCTTTTTTATATCCATAAGGTCCTCTACCCGTTTAGTTCTCTAACCCTAATCATTCTATCTGCTCTTTCCTTATTTTTTAAAGTAGTAGGGTCAAAAATGTTTTTATAATCATCTTTTATCTCTTTTATTAGTAAGTCTATCCAGACACATGACTCTTTAATATGTTCCGACTCAGATCTAGTTGCTGCGATAAAGATCTTACTTAACTCAGGACAAATAAATATTCTTCCTTTATTCATTGTGTTTATTTTATTTAAAACCAAAGGATCATCAAAATCAATTTCATCGACCAAGGATGCCTCATCAAGGCTCAAGAGAGACAATACCTCTCTTAGAAGAAATTTATTATCTATAACCTCATTAAATGTCCATACCGGCATTGTAGGTATTGTTTTAAAATAATCATCACCCACCATGTGGTTAAAAAACTCCTTATTCATAATAACATTTATTGAAATACCATTCTTTGTCCATAAATCTAAATATAATAATTTTATAGACTCATTACCAACTCGCTTCATTGGAGTAACTATTCCAAGGCCTCTTTGTATAAATTTCTTATTTATTGGAGAATTATTTTCATCAAAAAAATCAATATCTTTTGAAAGAAGTCTTTTAATGGAATAATTACCTGGATGTTTATCCATCAAGTTTATCAAAGGATAAATTGTATTAACAAAATTATTATGCCCCAAAGTCCCATTTATTAACAATGGGACTTCATTTATTCCATCATTATAGTGTTTAAATATTTTATATTTAATATCTATAAATAAGTTATCAACTTCTTTCCTTATTTTTTCATAAGAAACAAAAGAAATATCGTCTAAATCAAAAGCGTTTTTAATATCTTGTATTTTATGATAAATGAATCTCGACAAACAATATATAAGAACTTGGATTCTTGCTCTTTTTTTTGAAAGATGTACACCTTCCATTTCAGATAAACTATCTATCCCAATTGAAGATATATCTTTGTTCGCCTTTTTAAATTTAGACTTTATATATTCGTTTTGTAATAAATTAATCTCTTTAATTTTAAAATCTAAAAGATATATATACAGATCTTCATAATATTTTATTTTATTTTGTAAAATTTTAATTTGCTCTTTAGAAATTATCTTTGTTTTAGAAACAATATCTTTAGCAAATTTTTGCTCAAACTGCTTTCTATCTGTTTTGAATAAAGACATGGCATCTTTAAGCTCATCTAAATCTTTTAAATTAAGTTTCTCAAAAGGATATTCTACAAAGTCTCTTTCTATAGAAAGAAGTCTATACTTATAGCTTTTATTTGTCCTCTTGTCTAATAAAGATATTTTATATCTAGCTATATCTTTTTCATTCTTAATATATTTAAGTATATTCTCATTCATTTTTATTTAAATATTCAGCCAATAAATCATTTATTACTTTATATCTCTCTAACTTTTTAAGCCTCATGCTAGCAGCCCATCCGGTTAGACCGACTTCTCTTGCCGCATCTTTAATTGAATGGCCCTCTAAACATACCATTCTTAAAATTATATATGTCTTTTTATCAATCATTTCTGATAACTTTTCTATTGCCAATTCCAAGTCAACTCTTTCAAATGGAGTACTATTGTTTGAATAAAAATTGTCTGAATTAGATAGACAATTTTCAAATTCCGCATATTCCTCTCCGCTTCTAGGATCAGTCTTAGGCATTGCGCTAAAGACCAACTCCTCTCTTGACCTTCTGTGATTTGGCTTATACTCCTTAGAGCACTCTTCGCAAGAGTACTTTGTAAAGACATCTCGTGTTTCTAGGTTGCGTATTTTTTTAAAAGAAATAAGGCCACCACATTCACATATCTCTAGTTCTGCTTTTTCATGTAAACTATAAGCATCATTAGAAAGCTTGTTTACACTTTTAATTTTTGAAATTAATTTATTTCTAAGATGAGTATGCAGAAAGGTGCTAAGCTTAACCTTCTTGCTCGGGTCATAAGCATTAACTCCTTCTATGATTATTAATGCTAACTCTTGTTTTATATCTTCGAAAGTATATCCTGGCATGTATGTCTTAGAAGCCCACTTGCATAATAACGGATCAATCCTCTCAAGAACTCTGGCATACCCTTCTTTTGTAAGAGTGTTTATGTGAACTTCTTCGTCATACATTTTTACAATACCTTTAAAATCTTTATTCATCTTAACCCCTACTCCGCCCAAGCATTTTGGCACATTGGTTCATAATCACACCACCTGCAAAGTACCGATGGCTTTTTAACCCAGACTGTGTCTGTGTCAATAAAATCTGCTTTTTTAAACATTCTTTTGTTACAATTGTCTAAATCATTCATTGTAAACGTATAATCATATGATTTGCAATCATGCTTTAACATGATAAACGAGCCATATACAATCTTAACATCTTTATACCTTCTTCTTATAGCCTCTGCATAAACTAATAATTGGAAATCTGTTAAGTATTTTGCATTCTTACTGGTCTTATAATCAACAACTCTATATTCACCTGGAGCAACCCGGTCAAGTCTATCGATAAATCCTCTAACTAATGTATTATCGTTTAGTTTGAAGTTAAAAGGCATCTCTACGCCAATAACATTTGGCATACCCTCTGCTCTTATCTTGTCTAAGTAAACTTGCATAATTTCTTTTAGACAAACTAACCCCGGAACATCTCCCTTGGGAGTCCATACTGACGGCTCAAGCATCTCTATGTCAAACTCTTTCACTCCAGCTTTAAAACATCTCTTCATTAAAGCAGAATACTGATTAGGCAATACCTGCTTATCCATTACTTCTTTATGAAAAAGCTCTAGGATTCTATGTGCGCAAGAGCCAAACTCTGTAAACCCCCATTTATTTTGAGGAATATCTGGCTTTTCTATATATCTATAATGATATTTCTTAGGACACTTATCATAGGTATCCATGGCTGATACTGATAACTTTAACATAACAAACTCCTTAAAAGGATTACTAAAATAACTGACTTAACGCCCTGTCTTGTATCCATCTGAAAACAAACGGATGTTCTTTTTTCCAGCTAATTTTTAACTTATCTTTGTCTATCCTCTGAATAGACTCAATCCACCTAGACTCTAGGTTTTCCCAGTAATAAGAAACATACAAACCAGTAGATGGATTATAAAAGCTTCTAACATAATTTCCAGTCACAACAGGCTCTTGTTGACCCAATCTTTCTTTATAAAATTTACTGGTCGGCCCAAAGGTATTATAGGTACGATTTACAAATTTGACAACTTGGTTTTCAAATTTCTCATCAGTTGAGCCATCTATAATTATGAACCTTGCTGTCGGATCAAACTGAGCATTATCATTGGGGGATGACAGCATCGTCTCTATACCTTGAGAAGAGCTTTCTGCAAAATTAATAAATGGAACAGAAGATTTTTTTGGATCTAACCTTGTTCCTCCGGCATCTGTCCTGGAAGCCTTTATCTCTAAATCAGAAAATTTAACAGCAGTTTCTTGAGCATTATTTCCTTCTGAATCAAAGGATAAATTATCCACTATATCAGAACCATACGGAATAACAACAATGCCTTCATCATTTAAATATCTTGGTCCATCCAAATTAGACGAATCTGTTTTGTATTCAACCTCAAGAACAGAAGATGTATCATCAACCGAAATGGCAATAGCTTTGATTGTAACCGTAGACCCACTTGTCGGCAGATATACATTGCCAACCGCTATTAAAGAATCTTCATCAGGAGTTGTCTTATCTAGGGTATAATAAATTGTAGATGGATCATTTGTAGAAAAGGTTATATACTCTGGAAATCCAGATATATATTCTGTGTCGCTCTCTTCTAGTGTTAAAACAATCATTATTACCTCACATGTTAATTAATAAAATTAGCATACTATCTGGTAGTAAACTCTAATTCGCTTTCCCCATTAACCTTGGTAATGTTTATTACATTATCAAACTTCTCTTTCAAAGATTCATCATGAGTTATGACTAAAATTTTATATTTATCTTCTAATGATTTAATAACATTTATAAATAATGTCTCTACTCCAAATCTATCTAACGGAGAATTTACCTCATCCATAAGAAGAAATTCCAATAACGATCCGCCATATCTGCTCGATATATCGCTAAGGGCTATTCTCAGCGCTAGTGAAATGCGAAACTTCTCTCCTCCACTAAGTGATTTAAAATTCTGAAGATGTCCATCTTTCCTTACCTTTAAATCTAAAGTTTCAACTATAGAAGACCCATCTGCGCCAAGACGCTGAGTTTCCAAAACAATTATAGCTGGCTCATTACAAATTGATGCCAACGTAACATTTGCAGTTTTCTCAAGATCCTCTATAACTGCATCTAAAAGAATTGTTTGAATTCCACCTTTTCCAAAAGTTTTAGAAAGCTTATCGAATAATGCAATTCTCTCCAGCTTCTTCGCTATCTTTATCTTATCCGACCGCATCTTGGTCTCTTGCTCTTTAAGCAGAGAGACCCTCTCTGTTAATCTTCCTATCTTTTTATCTTCTTCAGATATCTCAGATGTAAAAATATCTCGCTCTTCTTTGAGCTGCCTTATCTTTACTCTTAAACTTTGAAAATCTTCATTTTTAATTGATTCTAATATTTCAGAGTTTGTCTTCAACTTGAATCTTGTTTCTTTCAAAGAGGCTACGATATCCGCAAGAGTCTTTTCGGCCTTCTCAAGGCTTTCTGTCGCTATATCCAGCTTGTAGCTTAAAGCCTCGATGTCTGAATTAATATCTTTTATTTCAATATTATTCTTTTGTATCTTGAGACATTTTTCAATTTCTTTTTCTAAAATTAAAATTTCTTTATTAGCGCTGCTTAGCTGAGCCTTATAGCTCCTACCTTTAGAAGCATGCTTCTTTTTTAAGTCTTCATACAGATCCGACCCAATAGATTGATTGCATACATAGCAAGAGTCAGGAGATATTTCTACATCATCTAATGTTCTAAGAATCTCCTCGGAAGAGGCCTTTTGAGATTTATGATGAGTAAGCTCAAGTCTAAGCTCTTCGATTTTACTATCTGAAATTTCTATATACTCTTTATCTTTTATCTTAGCCCTTGATTCGACTATTCTCTTTTTAACCTTTTCTTTATCAGCCTTGTATCTCTTTAGAGACTTTGAAGCTGCATCTTCTTTTGAGCTTAATGCTCTTCCGTCCTCTTTTAAGCCCTTCATCTGCTCAATAACTTTATCATATGTATCTGTATCAAGAGACCTTTTGATTATAGTGTATTTTCTATTTAAAGAATCAATCTGATCAGATAGTGTTTTCTTGTTAGAGGTAAGAATTTTGGATTGCTTTTTCGATTCCTTTATATCAATCTTTGCAGACTCTAGCCTTTCAACTATTGAGTCATAATTCTCAACAGACTTCTTAAGCACTTTGCACTCTACATTGATCTCCCTGCCCTTTTTTCTGGAAAGCTTATCATAATCATCCCATCTGGATATATCAACAATAGATTTGAGAATATCCTTTTTTCTTGAGGGCTCGGATTCTGCAAACTCAGAAATATCATTCTGTCTAAAATAAACAGAATTTATAAAAGTTTTATTATCTAACTTGATTGTTTCTTCAATTTTTGAATTAGTATCTCCAGAAGTAGAGCAAGATGCATCTTGCCATTCACCGGCTTTATCCATAACAAAGAATTCAACTATCGATGTTGAGTTCATGCGATTTCTAGATCTTTTAACCATATAATCTGAATCATTATGCTTAAAGTTCATCACAACAGAGCAGGTAGTCTCGCCCCACCTTATTATGTCATCCATCATAGCAACTCTAGACTTGTTAAACAAGCACCAGAGAATAGCCTCAAAGATCGCGCTTTTACCCGATCCATTGGACTTGCTATAATCCCCCTCTGTGTTTCCTATAAGAAGGGCTGAGTTGAACTTGGAAAAATCTATTTCACTATCTTTGTGAGAAAAGAAGTTTTCCATTTTAAGTTTAACAGGTATCATGCTTCTCCCATTATTATTTTTGCCTCTTTCAATAAAGACTTTTTATATTTCCCATCAATTCCTTGAGAGTCAATAAATGCCTCAAACATTGAGAAGTCATCCTTATTATCTAATATCGTGTTATCTCTTATGATTCTCTTTATCATCGCCTCTATAGATATCTTTGAAACATGGAAGGCTCCAAGGTCATAGAGTTTAGACTGAATAACAGACTTATCCATAGCGGGCAGAACTTTTTCATCAACTAAAAATTTAAATCTAACAATTTTGTCCTTTACATCATGCTCTTCTAAAGCACTCTCTAAAGCATCATTTATATTTGAAAAATCAAACCCAGATAAATCAACTGAAGCATCCAAAAGATCTCTCATCGGAATTTTATAAAACTTTGCTTTCTTATTTGAAATGTTATAATCAACAAAATACTTATCGACATTCGCATCACCAAAGTTTGATCTCTCCATGGAGCCTGTATATACACACACAGGTGCATGCTTACGCAAAACTCTAAACTGATGCAAATGTCCCATCATAGCTATATCGCATCCTTCAAATGCAGAAGGGCTTGCCATAATTTCTATACCACCATAGTCATTGAAGCTTCCCTCATAAAAGAAATTATGTCCAACAAATAATGTCGGATCACCATTAGTAACTGATCCAACTAGTCTTTTGACATGCGAATTATAAGCTTCTGATTGTTC
>Ga0098061_1001054_pt1 | contig 13410 bp, 18 predicted proteins | sample 22_taG_FD_92579 | JGI IMG/M metagenome (GOLD analysis project Ga0098061, IMG submission 92579) | Marine viral communities from the Subarctic Pacific Ocean - 22_ETSP_OMZ_AT15343 metaG | ecosystem: Environmental > Aquatic > Marine > Oceanic | place: Subarctic Pacific Ocean | collected 2015-01-20 | reverse complement strand
TTCCCTTGAATCCGTAGCGGAAGAAGTCTCCCACTGTCGGGTCGAGTTCCCGTGGATCAGCCATGTGAGCCATCTCAAAGCGGAGCCGAGTGTCACCAGGAGCATAGTCCACCGTTCCCCGATAGTCGCCGCCAAGAGAGTCGATGACGTTGGCGATGTGCTTGAGGATCATGTCCCCCTGCCCATCTGCTGCGTAGTTGGGTCCAGTGAGACGGAAGACCTGCCAGTCACCTTCCCCGCCCCCACTCCTGCGAACGCCCACCTTGACCTGTTCGGTGTCGGGGAGCTTCGCAATCTGCTTGTTCCAGAGGTAGGCGCGAGTTTCGGGGTCCAAGATCTCCAGCAAACGAGCCGCACCGGGAAGGACAGAACGGGCTGCGGTGATGAAACGAGGCCATGTGTTCATCTCGATGGCTCGCTTGGGTCCGTCTGCGCGTCCAATGCGACCCTTGCCATCCATTCGGAGGCGATTGAGAGGAATCACAAAGTCCACCCGCTTCTCTGCTTCGATGCGAGAGGCGACGGCTCGGCACGCTTCTGCACCGGAGAGACGCTCTTCCCACTCCATGTACTGGCGCTTGTAGCTGTCCACGCCAATCTGCATCATGCGGGTGCCGGGAGAATACCAAGTGTCGGGGACGGCGAAGCCCGCATCGCGGATCTTCTGGGCCTTCTCTTCAATCTTCTTGGCCTTGGCGGGGTCAATGACGGTGTTCGACCAGTTCTCGGAAACGGTGTCAGGGTTCCACTCACCCACAGAGACGGTCGCCTCTTCTACGCGGGTAAGAGTCCCTTCTCGACCGGCTTCCCAAAACTTCTTCATCATCGGGGTAGCCGGTCCTACCAGGACGCTGCCATCAGGCTTCGTCCACTGGACTTGGTCGTTATTCAGGGCTGCACTCATGTGTCGTTCTCCTTGAGAGGGTGTGTGTGGTGTCAGGTCTGTCTGACTTCCAGACCTTATCGAGGAAGACTGTCACCTGTCAAGGCTTAACAAAGCATTTTTTGTGCGGGATAGCGTAAAGTATTGACACATGGCGCACTGTGCCTTACTCGTTGCCATGCCTATTTACGAATATCAGTGCCCTCTCTGCGACTACCACACGGAAAAACTACAGCGCATAGACGCAGATCCTCCCTTTTGTGAGAAGTGCAGCGAGCGCAGCGCAGGCTCGCGCACGAACGTGCGTGCCGTCATGGTGAAGCAGATCAGTCAGAGCAGCTTTGCTCTAAAAGGAGAGGGGTGGTTCAGTGACCACTACGGCCTGAAACCTGCGCCAGCTACCCCTAAGCAGGATTAGTAACGGTCGCTGTATGCGTCTTCCCAGTCGGGGAGCCATTCTTTGAGGGCTTTCAGTAGAGTACCGAACTCCACAAAGTATTCTTTGTCATCAATATCATCAGTGAGCATAAGGTGATGTTTGGTAGTGGTCCCGTAGGGATTCGCGCCCTTCACCACCACATACTCTTCGTTTTCCCCAATGTCTTCCCAGCCCCGTAAGTCATAGGAGCCTCCCCGCTTTCCCCTTCCCCACGCTACGATGACGAGAGGGACCTTCAGTGGGGTAGTGGGGTCAAGGGGATTCTCCGCAGTGAGAAGAACGATGTTGCCCAGACGCGGACCCATCCTATCTACTTCTTCTATGATCTGATCGAGCATTAGGGCACCTTCGACGAGTGGTGATTGAGGATTAACCATCCTTGGTCGGTAGAGACGAAGACGAACGAGTAACGCGCCCTGACTGTCTTGGGCATGTCGTTCTCTTCCCACGCAAAGGTATAGATGCCAGAGGTGATGATGCTCGCAGGGGTGCATTGCACGATAAGAGAGTTGACCTCCCCACAGAGATCGTCCTTGCTCAGGAACTTCTCAAAGTAAGCTCGGATCTCCTCCTTCCCCACAGCGAGTTCTTCCACCGTAGGGAGAAGGACGGCATCCGGCATGTAGAGGTCCACCACCCGATAGGGGTAGCCCCCGCATACTGCCTGAAGCCATCGCGCCAGGAGTTGCCGGGGTAGATCACTCATAGTTTTATGCGTTTAGGAAGTTCGCACGGGCGCGGCGATAGGCATAGGTGCCCTTCTTCGGCTTCTTACGGCCCAGCGTAAACCCAAGCCCAGACCGTGGATCTGCACTTCCTCCTCGGCGGTAGGGAGGAAGAACATCCAGACCGTGATCAAACTTGGGGTGCATTCCCATTCCGTAGTAGCCTACTTCTGCTGCGTCTTCGGCAGCAATAGTAACGGGAGCCGCAGCGGCAGCTTCGACTGCTTGAGCCTGAGAGACTGCGGCATCTACGATAGCAGCTTTGGTGGCGACTTCTTCTGCCTTAGCCACGACGGCTTCAGCCGCTGCTGATTGAGCAGCATCCTCGACCTTGACGGGGACAGTTGCGGCGGGGCTGACAACAGCGGCACTCAAGAGGCGCTGCACCTTCTGGTGACTCCGGTAGTGATACCAGCCGCAGTAAGCTCCGATAGCAATGAGAGCGTTGCCCAGGAGGCGGTCCTTCTTCTTCCGGCGCAAGGTGTAGCCGCCCAATACGATAACTGGGGCAGCGACCATATAGATCAACTTGCGCTGGTTCTGCATCGTGTATTCAGCGTCGGCGTTGACACAGACACGGGCTACTTTGCCATCTACCGTATCGGTAGTGAGGATCACTTCCTTGGGGAAGTATCGGTTGTAGACGTTGTCATAAGCCGATCGAGCCTTTGACCATGAGTCTTCCAGTAGACCGTTGTAGGAATACATGAGCGTTTCTCCTGAGAGGGGTTTCCGAGTATATCGTATTGTGAGAAAGTATGGGGAAAGTACGGATTACTTCTTGCTTCCAAAAAAGAAGATCCCCATAGCTGCGACCAGTCCCCAACCCCAGAGAGGGATTTTGGTAAGAGATTCACCCAGGTCAACACCCGAGTATTCTTTAACCCTGTCATGTAAGGACTTTGTATACGTGTCGGCATAGGCGACGGTAACCGTCATCGAGCTGGGGGGATTGGCCACCAAAGCCATGGATGTATAGGTGCTTCCCATAACCTGAACTTCTACCCCTCCAGGGACCTTCTTTTTGATCGCCTTGGCTTGAGGGAAAGCGCGAATGAGTCTCTTTTGGGGAGGAGATTTGTAAGTGCGGCGAGTCAAAACTTGGAGCGTCCGCCACCCTTTCTGGCCTCCATAGACTGGGTATCGAGGATCTTGCGACTTTATCCACGGCCCAGGCTTGACCGTCACCTTTTGGAGAGAGTCACTGAGGGTGTCTTGCTTCAGTTCGTACTCTTGTCCATCCACTGCGGAGCCGGTCTGTTGGGCAGTCTTGAGAGATAGGGTGGCGTCGGCTGTGGTTTTCCAACCGCCCCCTAAGTTCTGACTGGCATTCGCAGAGAAAGCCACTGTCTTTGGGAAGGAGTAAGAGGCTCCCGCTCTCGTCTTTATAATAAGCGTGAGGAGGTCGCGATCATAGTTTGGGTTCCACCACACATAGATATGGGAGACTCCCTGAATGACTCTGCTTTTGGCCATGACTACTTGCGCGCTCCGAGGTAACCCCACCCTACGAGAACACCCGCTACCCAAACCCAGGTAGGGACCTTGTTCAAGGGCTCAGGGAACGCATCAATACCGCTGAGAGAGGGGATGTTTGTATAGCGTCCGCTCCTCACCGGGTTGCCTCCCCACCCGCCGCCGGATTTAGCTCCGATAGTGACAGTCAAAGGCCCCCCATCTCCTCCGATTTTGATTCCCCGGTCATCGGTGACTCCTGGGATCTCGAAACGCTGAGCATCGGCGTGAGGAGAGCTTCGTCTTGCGAGGGCAATGAGAGTATGCGACCTATCACTGGGCCGGAACGTGATCTTGTAGAGGTCAGTGGCAGCTTTCGAGTCAGCGCCACTGTATTTCACGTAGGCTGTGTGACTCTGAGTCCGGGGCCAAACGGTTACGGATTCCACGTTTTTGTACTTGATGTACTGGCCATTCATCTTGAAGACCGTCAGATCGAGCAGAGCCCGATCAGGATTGGGATTCCATTCCAGGCTGACGGATCCAACTATCTTCTCAGGAAAGTATTTAGTGAACTGACCGGCCATCTTTCAGACCCCCTGGGCTTGCTTCAGCTTCTTGGAGGCGAGCCCGTAGACCAATAGGGCAATACTCGATCCCAGCAACACTTTCTGGGTCGTTCCCTTAATCTCTTTTTTCATCGCCATCGCTGCCAAGAGAGGAACGACGGGGACCAAAGCACCCAAGGTAATACCCGCCACTGCCTTCGTTCCTTGGGGATAGGCGGCAATACCGTTGGAGATGGCGTTGCCGAGAGTGGCTCCCATCACAGCACCGTACCCTTTCACTTTAACGGCATTGGCAATCCTGTCTTCCAGACCCGCCCCCATCAGAGTCGAGGCCACGATGACACTGTTCTCAATCATCCCAAACTGCAAGTTGCGCGAGAAGGATGGATCTCGGAGATTGGAATGGAACTCTTCGCGCAGCCCTTCGTAGGCCAACTCACCGTCTCGGTAGAGGTTGTGGCCGTGAGGCTCTTGGAAAAGAGGCGCTCCGTGTGACTGTTGGTAGAGTTCAGTAGCGGGGACCGCCCACGGCTCTACGCTTACAGCGTGGGGGTTTTGATACAGGGCGCGTGCTGGAGGAACCCGGTTTTCTATAGGGTGAGCCCCGTAAGGAGAGTAGCTCATCAAAGCTCCGAAGATGAAAGGGTGAACAACCCTACCACGTTCAGAGCAATGCTTCTACTCTTGGGAGGAGAGAAAGCGGAGGGCTCGATCGTTGGTGACGCGGCTTAGGAGAGCAGCAATACCGTCTGTCTCGTCTACGAAGGGGCCTGCGGCAATAACCAGTTCTCCTTGTGCCATTACATGCAACACCAGCCACTCCCCGCGATCAGTGCAGCCTAAGCCTAAGTTTTCCCGCCTTTCCATTACTCCTATTGTCACTAAGGAGTCGCTTGTGGGGGAGAGAATGGGAACGTCAGGCAAGACAGTGCGCCATGTTCTCAAAAGAAGGGTTGAAAGAGTATTAGTATCCATATTCATAACTCTAAGGAAAAGGGGTATGACAGTTACGGGTTGACAAGAAAGGGAGATGTGCTACCTTGACCAGGAGACAACTGCTCCGTTGTCGTTCGTGTGTGTATTTTGAGGCCCGTCTTTACATGGTGTGAAGGCGGGTCTTCTACATCACCGACTGTCGAGAGCTTCAGCTTGCCCTATGCGGGAAGGTCGTTCTGGGTGAGGGCGCGGAACTTTCAATCCTTCAAACAACGCATGTCGGAGCATGACGGAGATGCTCATGTTTCGCGCCTGGGCTGCGTGATGTAGAGCTTCGTATTCTGGGATTGACAGAGCAACACTGACCCTATGCTTACGCTTGAAGTGGGGAGAGCCGGTGCGGGCTTTACTTCTCTTCTTGCGCTTTTTCTGGGAGGGGGTAGAGGGGGGCTGTTTCTCCCCCCCGTAGGAAGGATCTACTACGTCCATAAGGCTCTGTTTGCGCTCAGAAGTATTGTCCTCCCCAGAAGGCTTTTCTTTCTTGCGCGTATAGTAAGGAGAAGTTCGCTTGAGAATGGACATTTTAGTGGCCCTACTTGGTAATACTTGGTAGGAATGTATATCTTCTTGCCATAAAGTCAAGAGTGGTTATCGTTTGGGCGTACCACACACCAACGGGGGGAACATGACTACACCGGGAACCCGCGATTACGATCTGGATTTCGATGATGATTATGATGAGGACGCAGGCGAGACTGACGAACAGGGGAGGCGGGTAGAGCACCTTCCACCCCCTCCTGAGATGGGGGGAATGAGCGGCTATTCGGACATCCACGGAGAGCACGCAGCGATGATTGGGGGCCGCTCTACATCACCCAAGCTCTTTGTCCAGGCCGCAGGCCACCCCACTGTTTCTCAGCTTCGGATCTGGAAGATGGAGAATGGGGTTCCTGTGGGACTTGGGGCGATTGATGCTGAAGCGTCTGAAGAGGATATGGTACGCCAGTTCTATAGTGCGATGCCGCGTATGGGAGAGGGGCGAGCCGTCTACAAGATTCGCCCCATTGATGTAGATGGGCGAGAGATGGGCACGGAAGCGACCGTGATCATCTCAGAGCATCATACGGCTCTCCAGCAGCAGCGAAAGGTCACAGCGATGAACTCAGGAAACAATGGAAGTAACGGGCAGACTATTGTGATGCCTCAGAGCGGTTTGCCCAGTGAGATTTTGGGCCTCATGCAGCGGTCTATTGACTCGACGCGGGACTCTCTGGATTCTGAGCGAGAGCGTGGGCGGGAACTCATGCACCAGATGGCCCAAGAGCGTATAGATCTGGCCGGTAATGCCACCGCTTCAGTGCAGGCCATGAGCGAACGCATGTTAGATGCGGAGTCCAAGAGGAACGATACCGCGCTTCAGAGCGCCCACCAGCTTCACCAGCAGACGAGCGATAACACCGCTGCGTTCTTTCGCAGCCAGCTTGAGGTGATGCGTGGAGATCGAGAACGTGAATCCGAACGTGCGGAGAGGGAGAGGGACATGGAACGGGACCGCTTTCAACAGCAGATGATGGAAGCGGAACGCCGCAAAGAGAGGGAACGCGAAGAGTCCGATCGCCGTCGCCAACAGGACCGGGAAGACTGGGAGCGCCGGATGATGGAAATGCGCCGGGAAGACGAGCGCCGAGAGAAGGAGCGTGAGCAGGCGATCCGCAGGGAAAAGGAAGCGGCGGAACGTCGGTGGAAGATGGAACAGTCTGAGCGCCGGGAGGAAGGGGCTCGCAGACGCGAGGAGGAAGACCGCAAAGAACGTGAGCGCCAGCGCGAGCATGAGATGAAGCTCCGTCAGACGGACCTGGATGCCACGCAGCAGCGAGAGCACGCAGAGCGCATGATGCAGCTTCAGCAAGCTCAGATTGCCGCTACCATGGCTCAGGCGGCAGCAAAGGGCTCAGGGGACATCAAGAAGACCCTCAAGGAAGTGACAGGGACGCTGGCAATGCTGGGCCTGGAGCCCGGTGACGTGATGGGGCGTCTCTTTGGTGGGGGTGGCGAAGCTCCCGCAGGGGGCGCTGCTTGGGCTGAACTGGCTGGAAAGGTAATGGGTACGGTAGGCGAAGTTGCCAAGGCGAAAATGGTGGCTGATGTGGAGAAGGGACGCCCCCGGCTTCGCATGGCTCCTCCTCCTCGGCGCATTCAAGAGATGCCTCCTGGGGCAGTGCGACCCCAGCGAGTGATGGTGGGGCCTGACGGTCAACCTATGGGAGTCATGGGCAACCCAGGGGGAATGCCTCCTGGCTTTGACCCAAGTGACATGGATGATGACGATGACTGGGATGAAGAGGACATGGAAGAAATGGATGTCACCGATCAGGGGGCTCCAATCCATCGGGAGATGATCCCTCAAGGGGCCCCCCCGACCCCTCCTTCGATGCCCACTCCCCAGCGAGATCTCCCCCCTATCGGACTTCCCCTCTCCACTCAGCGACTGGCCCGAAAAGCGATTCGGGGCCTGATTCCTAAGCTCAAGGGGAAAGACGAGAGTGAGTGGGAAAGCGAGATCGCCTTCGCCCTCACAAGTGAGCCTACCGTGTATCACTATGTGAATGCTGTAACGGTCCCTGCGGCTCTGGCCGAAGGGGGCGCAGAGCCTGAGCTATCCCAGCGCATTATTTCTGCTTTACAGCAGTCTGAAATGGTCCCTGATGACCTGAACTATGGAGAACGGTGATGCCTATAAAGCTCTCAATAGAGGGGGACGGCGCAGAGATCGTTTCCATTCTTCATGCGTTGCGTGCAGGGGGAGGGACATTACCTCAGTTAGGGAACGCTCTCCTGGTTCCAGAGACATCTCCTGTGGAGGGGGATGATCTACTCGATCCTTTTCCCCCCGGCGATGATGGCGCCTCCCAACCTTCTCCAAGTGAAGCGACGGTACGGGCTGGGTGTGATGTATGGTATGGAATCATTCACACCTGGGCCGAAGGGTTTGGTGAAGAGGGTGTAGACCAGCCAGATCGGGGCCATGCGATCCTATCTGCTATGACTACCAACTCTGCGGACGTGTTTGCGTTCCTGCGCTATTGCGATGGACTGACGCGACTGGTGCGGACTATTCGGCCCGACTGGCCGGTAGTGAGGGCACGGCTCATCGCAGAGAACATTGCATCGGTTTGCGGGGCTCTGGGTATTCCAGGCATCGCAGATCATCTTGAATACACCAAAGAATATACAAGGGAGGCTTTGGGAACATGAACGAACACGATATTATCTGTGCCCTATCAGGGGTGGCTGCAACGGACGAGGAACTGGAAATCACTGAGTTCTTCGACGGAGCCAACAAGGAACTTCCGATTGGGTGGATGGAGGTGAAGATCACTCTTCGCGCCCCCAATCCGCGCTACGCGGACATCCAAGTGGTCAAGGCTGCGTTGATTGACAACGTCTTGGCTGGGATTCCCAAGAAGCAGCGGGAGGAGGCTGAGGAGGCTGTTGCCATCCAGATCGACGCCCAGTTTGCTGCGTTAGAGAGTCGAAAGGAAAACGCCCCGACACTGGTTGACTCAGAAACGCTTTTCGTAGCGCCTTCTGATCGAATCCCTGGCCTTCGCGAAGAGATCGAAAAGCTCTTTGAGTTGTTGGGGATTGAAGCCCAAGGATGGGTGGATGAGGCTCCAGAGGGGGAAGAAGAGGAAGAGGAAGAGGAGAAGGAAGAAGAGGAAGAAGAAGGGGGAGAGGAGCAAGAGGTCGCAGCCGCTGGTTGACCCAGCGCCGGGAACGTGGCATAAGCATTGATGATGTTGCCCGTACCCTCCGTTCACTCGCAACTCAGAGCGGGGTCGTTTTATGCGGCCCCGCTCGCTTTGCATGGTCTTGATGAGTTAGGGGCAGCAAACTCGCGCCCCGCTTGGGTTCTCCCTACGGGAGTGGGGATGGGAGTAATCGTGATAGGGTTGCTGGGTGTCTGGCTGTATCGGAGAAAGACGTGAGAGATCCAAAGCGCATCGGTGCCTTTCCCTGCAAGAGGATAAACCTCGATGACAGCGTGAAGGTCTTTCATCTCCCCACTTGGAAGAAGAAGGATGACCCCACGCGCATTGCTGCTCTGCGCCGTATTTCGCTGGAGGCGGGAAGAGATCCTCGCATTGCTACGCAGGCAGTGAAGATCTTAAAAGCAGCGGGAGTCCGTCCTCGCGACACCAAAGGTCAGGCCGCTGCCCTGCTCAAGTGGGTCCAGACGCAGATCTACTATGTCAATGAGCCGGGAGAACGTCTCCAAGACCCCATTTATACTCTCACAAAGGCGGGGTACGGCGATTGCGATGACATGGCAATGGTTCTGGCAGCTTTTTTGGAAAGCCTGAGAATCCCCTGGCGCTTCGTTCTCTCTGGGCAGACTTCGGGGAGGAAACTGGTTCGCTGGATTGAGGGCCAACCGCGTAAGAAGGCTCGATGGTCCCATATCTACTTGGCAGTGGGAGATCAGCCCTACAAGCCCAAGCAGTGGATCTTTGCGGAGCCGACTCTCAATGTCCCGTTTGGTTGGGATGTAGTGAGTTCAACGAAGAAGAACGGGAAGGTAGCTCTCCCCGAGTTGGCAGGTCCTGATCTGGCCGGTGTGGGCTGGGGCTCCTTGGGTTCCAGGGGCTATGGGCAGATCAGCCCCGGCGAGATTGTAGACATGGTAGATATTGCCGTAGTAACGGGAGTGGATCGGGCTCCGATGATAGTCAAGCGGACCACAGAAGAGGTCACTGCGTGGGAGCACATCAAGAAAAGAGTGGGTAAGCGTCTTCAGTTTCGCGAACTCATCCCCACCATCGCCGTGGCGCTCGTCACCGGTTACATCTTGAGCGGCATTCGCGGCAGAAAGAAGAAGTAGGAGGGAAAAATGGGAGCAGCAGGAGTGGAGATCCCCGATTGGATCAACGAGACAACCGTAGAGAACGCTTATCGACGGGCCTTGATCGCACAGAGGCGCGATAACCAGGGATTTGCAAGCAAGGGGTGGAGAGCAGCGTGTGCCCGAGACGGGCGGCTTCTGAAAGCCCTGGAAGGAGCCACCGAGGTTCTTCAGCACATGCAGGAACGTCAACGCGGGCGCACCATGCGAGATGCGTCTACCGATTACGCCCAACGGGTTGATCTCACTGAATACTCTCTATGGCGAGAAGCCTACAAACTCTGCGATCAAGGCAGTCCCTCACAACACTTTATGTGGATCTATGGAGCCGCTGCGGAACTGGCAGGCTATTGAGCCTTGCCTTGCTCATTTAACGGCGACCCGGTAGACTCCCCAGAACCCCTCTTTACCCATTCGGAGCTATGACCATGTACGAAGACGCTTACCCTCTCTATGGAGCGGTTCCCTTTCCGGGGTACGGACCAGAAGACATGGCCGAGTTTGGCGCTGTTCCTTTTCCTGGGTATGCGATGGAAGACTACGCAGAGTTCGGAGCCTATGGTGTTGCTATCGCATCGGCGCGCAATATCACCAAGCTGCGTAAGAAGATCAGCCAAGCTCAAGCGGCTCTCAAGGTTGCCAAGGGAGCGGGGCGCAAGCGGCGTCTTAACCGGCGTATTGCTCGCTGGAAGAAGCAACTCAAGACGATTGAGAAGAGACTCAAGAAGAGGGCCGGCAAGGGGCGCGATACCCGTCGTTTCCGCAAGGGTCAGTCAGCGATGAAGAGCGACAAGTTCACTCAAGCTGCTCGAAAGGAAAAGAAGCGCCGAGGCGGCAAGAGCCGCAAGATCCGCAAGGCTATGAACCAGAAAGCTATTGCAATCTACACCCAGCTTCGTCGGGGAGGAGCCCCCTCCAGCCAAGCCTTTGGGCAGGCAGTAACTCAGGCTTATCCTCCTCCTTACCGGAAGCGCGGAAACCTCTTCTTGCGTCGATGGGCTGAGGCTAACGAGAGCCGCTTCACTATGAAGCAGTTTGGGCAGCGCAGACCTGTCCTTCCTCCGCGCCCTCGCTATCGTCAGCAGCGGCAGCAGCAGATGATGCCTCCTCCTATGGCTCAGCGGCCCCAGCGGCCTCGCTTTAGTGCTGATATGTACGAGTACGAGCCCGATGGAGCTTTCCAGACAGCACCTTCGATGGTCCCTTCGATGGAGGACTACTCTCCTCCGATGGAGGAAGAGGTCACAGACTTGGCTCCCGTGGAAGACGATGTCATCGAAGAGGGGGAGTTTGAGGACGAAGAGTTTGACTTTGAGGAAGAGGAGAAGCCTTTTTGGCAGAAGCCTGCTTTCCTCATTGGGGCGGTTGTGCTTGCAGGAGGAGCCTACTACCTCATGGCAGACAAGAAGACGAAGCGGAAGCCGAAGACTACCGTGAAGGCGAAAGCTAAGCAGGGAGGAAAGGCGAAAGCCACAATCCGCGCCAACCGTCGCAGGCGTAACACTCGCCGCCGTCGCAACACTCGTCGGCGTAGGTAGATTGAATGGGATTCAAGGTGCCCCCTGCCACTCTCCTTCTTCTCAAGAGAATGGGAGAGTTGCTCCAGTCTGGGATTGATCAGGTTGCTCTTCTTCGCGCTTCTGGTGTGGAGATTGACGCAGACCTGATTGCGGTTTGGCTGGAGCAGCAGATGGGGGGATGGGATCCCTCTTTCAAAGGAAAGCATCTTCTGGATGACCCCACCAAGCGGGCCGCTGCTCGCTTCCTTGCAGGAGTAGCCTGCAATCTCTCAGCGAAGTCAGGAGAAAGTGATGAGTGCGCGGCCTGAGTTCGACCAGATTCCTCTCACGATCTACGGGTACGACTATACCGAAGGTCCAGTTCCAGAAGATATTTATGCGACGGGAGAAGGGTTTGATCCTCGCCCGAGGAGCACTCGCAGGGAAGCGGTAGTAAAGGCGAAGCATAGACCTTCTACCAACAACCCCACTCAAGGAACTACCACCCCTGCTGCCGAAGTGGCGGGTTTAACTTTGGAGGAGGCTATGCCTCAGCCCCCGCACGGCCACGCATCTACCATTCCAGGGTATCCGTGGAATGGTCATCCTCACCAAGCCTACTCTAAGCCTTTCCTGGGGCCTTCGGGCACCAGTCCTATGCGGAGGGGTTCTCCTCAGTTCATGGGCAGTCAGGGAGCCTTTGCGCGGGCTCCTGGGCCTCCTATGAGTCCGACAACGGGCGGGGGATATGCTCAAGCACCTTCGGGATCCGCACCGGGACATGCTCCGGGTTGGCCTCCTATGGAGTTGGGCTCTATCAATCTTGGTGCCTTGGACGCAGCTCTGATCCACGGGGATTGGGGAGAACTGGCAGAGGAAGACAAAAAGGCTGCTCGAAAGAGGAAGCGCGCAGCACGCAGAGGCACGCGGGGATCTCGCGAGGTCGAAGGTAAAGGAGGGTATATCTATCGTCAGTATAGTGATGGGTCGATCGAGTACGTTGCTGCTCCTGCGGGATTCACGGAGCTTATCGGCACTAGGGTAACGCGGACTTCTCCTGCCGCCGAGCAAGCAGAGTGGTCACGCATCACCTCCGAAATCGGAACCTTCAAGGCTTATCGGAAGCGTCGGCGTAAAAAGTTCGCGCAACAGGCAGGAGGATTGCTTCAAGAAGTAGATAAGTCTCTCTCTCGCCGTCGCCGTCGCGGGAAGAAACGAAAGAAGTCTGGCGGGAGTCTTGTAGAGGAAGAGTTGGATCTGAATGTGTTCTCAGACGGACCCGAAGGGGGAGACTGGGATGATGAAGACGAAGAAAAGGAGCTTCCCAAGTGGGTTATTCCTACAGCGGTGGGAGCCGGTGCTTTGATCTTGCTGGCGGTAATCATGTCGGGCAAGAAGACAGTCTGATTATGCGCTTCCTTCCCTCCCCTTACAGTGACTCGTGCTATGGAACTGCCTACGCAGATGTGGCAGCAGTGGCGGAAGTTGTGGGTGAGGGGGGAGGAAGATTCTCTGACCTCGATCTCAGTCCCGAAAACTTGGAATCTTGGGCGGCTCTCCTGGCCACAGCTACGGGAACCGGCTTGACTCTCAGGGAGGGGATCCGTAGAGCCAAGGCTCGGCGGAAAGCCAAGAAAGATAAAGAAGGAAAGCGCAGGAAGAAAAAGGGAGGGAGGAAGAAAAAGAAGGCAGCATCTCTCGCTCCTCCTATGACCCTTCCTGATCTCTCTCCTCGCCTCCCCCCAGAGGAAGAAAAAAAGGAGTTTCCTACAGGTCTTGTAGTAGGGATTGCAGCCATTGTGGGCCTGGGGGTGCTGTTTATCGTCTCCCAACAACCCAAGACTGCTCCTGCTTCTGCGAAGGGGGGGAAATGAGCTATTACGGAGACGCTTACGGGTACAGCGATCTGGGTGACGAGTACACCGATATAGTCGAAGAGTACGGACCTATGGTGAAAGCCATAGCGGAGCAGTACACAGATCCCACCAAGCAGCAAGCGGT
>Ga0098061_1001052_pt1 | contig 13425 bp, 2 predicted proteins | sample 22_taG_FD_92579 | JGI IMG/M metagenome (GOLD analysis project Ga0098061, IMG submission 92579) | Marine viral communities from the Subarctic Pacific Ocean - 22_ETSP_OMZ_AT15343 metaG | ecosystem: Environmental > Aquatic > Marine > Oceanic | place: Subarctic Pacific Ocean | collected 2015-01-20 | reverse complement strand
GGAAGCAGCAGCGGAAGAAGAGGGGATAGACAAATCTCTGTTGGCAGCGATGATTATAGGAGGTATTGTGGGTAGTGCTATCCCTATTCCCGGAGTGGGAACGGCAGTGGGGGCAGGGACTGGCGCATTAATACATGAAGGTATACAGGCTCACGATGGTGGTATATTTTCAGGCCCCACAAGTGGATTCTCTGCAACACTTCACGGTACAGAAGCAGTAGTGCCTCTTCCTGATGGAAAATCGATTCCTGTATCTATGGCTGGTGGAAGTGGGATGACTTTCAATAACACATTCCACGTTGGGCATGGTTCAGCACGTCATAATGCAAGAGAAATCAGTCGCATCATCCAAGACGAGATGAAGCGTAATCTGGGAGGGGCAACCATGAGAGGGCGGCTCTGATGGTTGTTGCCAAGAATATACCTATTCGACTTATTCAGAAGAGTGGTGGCATCATACCACTTTATGCTACTTCATTCACTATGGGTGCGACCAGAGAAGTGGGGTCCAACCCAATATTGGGAGGAAATGCATTTCGTGTAGGGGTGGATTTGAATGTCGTCCATCATTCTCTTATCATCGATGTGGTCTTCTCTGATGATACAGAATATCCTGTTGGCACGACACAGGAAAAACTTGTACTTCTTCAAGGAGATGGGGGCGAGATAATCATATCTTTTGACAAAGTATGGGACTCTAACGATGAAAGGGTGTCCGAGAATTTGGTTCCTTTAACACCCTTTGGTTTTCGAACAAAGATGTTCGCCCCCAAACTTCCAGTTTTGGAATTTCAAACTCAAGATAGAGCAGCAGGTCTTCTTACTGGAACGAATGGGTTGTTCAAAGTAGAATTCAGTCAGAATGAGAGCAAAACAACACCTGAAGTTACCAAAAGCGAAGGTACTCCCGCAGTGTATACTGTTTCTCATGATTTCAGTAGTGCTTCTGCTATCACAGAGGCGTTTGCTAAGGTCTTTGCATCTGATGTAGATAACACTGTATTCACTGATGATGTTTTCGTTAATGGTGAAACCAACAATATTCCGTATGACGCATTCACATTAGAGAGAATAAATGGGATAGACCAGACAGTGGCCAATGGTGCTGTCAAAATAACATCAAAACAGACAGGAGATGAACTCAATGGTAAGGGCCCCACTTGGACTACTTTGAATGATTATCAACCACGCCAACTTACTGCTGCATTCGTTGGTGGGACTAAAGATGGATGGTCCTATCGTGATTTGGATTTGGGAATCTTAAGGAATAAATCGGCGGGAGATAAGGTGCAGGACCTCTTTGGGCTTACCAATAATGCTCAAAGTGGCACTATAGCGGCTGGAATCATGGCGTATATATTCGGTGGCCCAGAAGCATGGGTTGCAGGGTGGAAGAATTTATGGGCCAGTGCAGAGGAACGAACGCAATATGATGCTGATTTCGTTGTGGGAATTCAGATACCATATGCTTCTCTCGCCCATTGTTCGACAAGTATTCCTGAACCAGTCAGAAACTTCTTTCTCACCAATGGAATAGTAAGCGCTGACTCCAAAGGGGCGCTTGCTAATTACAAAGATGCAGAAGATATATTTCTTCCCAAAGCAAAAGGGGCTGAAAAATGTGGAATAGAGGGTGTTCTACAGGATTTTGATTTCACATATAATGCTGGAGAGAACGTGTATGAGGGGAAATTGAAGTTCTTGCCTTTGGAGGGGTTGGTCTAATGCCACAATTGATTCCTATTCGTCTGGTCAGGAGCGATGGGCAGAAAATCCAATTAGATGCTACTTCTTTCACTTTTGGAGTGAATAGGGAGGTTGGAGCAATGAATATTCTTTTCTCGCAAGGATTTAGAGTAGGGACTGATTTGAATCAATCAAGAGTTTCCATCATCATGGACGTGGTTTTCACTGATGATGCGATGACATTTTCTGGTTCTGGAAGAGGGGCGAGTCTTACTGTTGATTTCGATGCGGTTGAGCAAACACTGTGTGGTCCCGGTTTTACACCTTGGCAATTTAAAGCAGAAGGCTTAGAGTTATTAGACTATTATGATGGGGCCATCATCTCCCTTTCTACACATGATAGAGCAGCAGGTCTTCTTACTGGGACGAATGGCATATTCGGTGTCAAATTCAAACATGATGCCAGTAAAACAGGAGCCTCAATAAATGGAACTCCAGTCGACGTTTGGAATCCATTCGTTAAAAAAACCATAAAGGCGATTGAAGTGACACATGATTTGACACAACATGTGAATGTAGCGGCTGCCTTTTACGCAGCATTCACTTCTTCGGCTCCAACACTTGGTGTAGGGTTGGTGGATGGGGGAACGAATGAGAAGCCCTCTGCAGCGTTCACTGCTACATTGACCACTGGATTCATGACGGGAACTGCCAATGAAGGAGTATTACTTGTTTCAGCACAGCATGGAACTGCGCTCAATGGGCAGAATATTGTATCGTTCAAAGCAGATAACACACATATGGGCGTTGGAGGCCCGTGGGCAGGTAGAAAGGGGTTCCAAGGGGGAAAGAAGGATATTGTTGGCGCATTATCTGAATCCCTTTCTGCTGGCGAAAAGGCACAGAACATCCTTGGTATTGTTTCAAATTCAAATTCTACTGACACTCCAGTAATAGATACTGAAGGGTTGATTGCTGCTGATATAAATCCAGTAGCAGGGGGGTGGGGGGCTCCAATGCCGGAGGAAGCAGAGAAATACATCATAGGTAATTACAATGAAGATTACATTGTTGGATTACAGATTCCATATGAATCTCTTATCACATCCAATGCTAACCAAGGCAGGGTGGTCCGTAATTTCTTTACGACCAATGGATTGGTCCATTCTTCTCGAAAGGGTTCAGAAGCAAACACCAAAATGGCAACAGATGGTTTTGATACAACTGCTCAAGGGCATCTCAAAGGAGGAATCGAAGGGGTAGTGGACCGATTCGATTTCACATATAATGCTGGAGAGAACGTGTATGAGGGAAAATTATCCTTCTTACCAGTGGACAAGATTTTCTGAGGAATGAAAGATGTTGTTAGGACAGAGCACTCATGCCTTTCTCTTTGATGGTGTGACAGATTCTATCGTTATCCCATATACTGGTTTCAGAAATGTAGGGACCCCTGATGCTGATGGTCCTTCTTCATCTGGAACTGTCAATACCAATCATCCTGCCACTCAAGAAATGGGCCATACACCGATTGCTACATTCTGTATCGAGGCGTTCGTAGTTCCAGATTCCGGTGGTGTCATAGTATCTCAAGAAGGTCGTTTTGAACTTCGTATGGGCGATATAGATACTCCCGGTCCAGCCACCTTCACTGTACTTGGAAAGACGAAAGGAGGAACAACCAATTATCATCTTTCAACGGCTACTGGGACCGACACAGGGTATACTGGTAACACTTATCCAGAACATACGGATACTATATTCGATACATACAATCGTTTCACATCAGCGACAGATGCTACTTCTCTGCATCGTCATTCACGGCCCATGTATCATATTCGTGGAGCGTTGCATGATGGTACAATCACTTTACACATCAACGGAAGGCTTGTGGCGAGCAAGGCAACAGATGAAGGATTCCGTATGGAAGAAACAGTTTCACCTATTTTTCTTGGTGGAAAGGGAGGGCAATACAGAGGAACCATCGAATCCGTTTCTTTCTCATATGATGATAATTTTTTCAATACACCTCAAGCATTGGTGTTACGTGAACAACATGTGGGGCTATATCGATTTGAAGAACCTACTGATGTATCTTCCACAATATATGGGGTTGAATCATTTGCTGCTAACAACAAGGGGCTCACTCAAACCATTACTCTGAGTGGCACTGATAGATTGGCAAAAGCACAAGCCCTCATCGAACGCATCACTGGACAAGCATATGATGCTTCTAATCCAGAGATAACTCTCACAGATTCTCCATACAGTATGGGTAGTTACGATGTAGCCAATCATTCTGGGGGTTCTCTTTCAACTGATTATATCCCCCACACTCCGCTCAATATTCTGATGAATCCGGGTGCTATGAATTTCAAGACCAAGAAGCCTAACCAAAAGCCACCAGAAAGACTTCGTGTCATTTCAATCAATGGTAGTACAGGTGTTATTGGTGTAGAAAGCATACATCTTGATTATGATAATGGGACACGTCGAGGTGTATTGCATGATAGAACGAATGAGGATGATGGGTATTTCGTTCTCGTATTCTCTGATATTCTCATTGATGGTGGGACTGGGCGCCCGATACAACCCACTCATAAGGCCTCCCAATTCATTGACCGTGTCGGCCAAGTATTGATTGATGAATCCAATTATGGGAATCATGGGATGTTCTACAGTAGTAGAATGTCTATCACTACTGTTGATACAGACAATCCTTTTGCTGTAGTCTGGCCCTCTACTCTCAATGATACATTCCAAGTTGGCCATAGTGCAAGACATGGATTGAATCATATCGTTGGGCATGATTACTTACGCCAATTACCCAGTGGAGTAGATGAGCGATTTGAACGCTCCACTGATATTCTTGTCTCGAATATAGAAGTGGATTATGATTCCGCTTATGCTAATATCAGTAAGCAGGTACCTGTCAATACAGAAGTTTCACTTTTCAATACCATTCCGGCCCGAGAAATAAAGGATTCTATGAATACGAGTATGGCGTTCTCATTAGTAGAGAATGGAATGGCTGGATTGGATGATTCACAACGAGCACCGATAGCGATTGGTGGTTCGGGAACTAAAACTAACATCCCTATTACAACGTTCGATTATCGCCCATTCCTTCTACGAGCACCATATATCGATGCTGCAGATGTCAGTACAGGTGATTCAGTTTACAATAAACATATCACTCCATCATTAGAAAGCCGTATCGCTATTCTGAAAGTACCCACATTATCTACACATAATCTCGCTCCTTACGTTCACCTTCATTACAATGCAGTCGACCTTACAGGAGAGAGCATCAAATATCAAGCGTCAACTCGGGCATCTGGATATTCTGGGAGCACGCTCACTGTCACTTCCACCAAAGGATTCGCTGCAACAGGGTCATTAACTGATAATGCAGGCACAAGTACTACCTACACTGTTACTTCTACTACTACTTTGACAGTTTCCTCGGGCCTCTCTTTCGCAGTAGGAGACCTCATACAAGCAGATTTGACTGGCCCTCTCCTTCTTATTGAAAAGATGGAGCCCGACCCTACTTATGTTGTAACAGGTACTACTACTATCCTCGATATCATCCACGATGATTTGGCCGATGTATCGAAAGACACCTCTATCATTGCTCCCGGAGGAGTGTTGCGTATCGATACGGAAGAGAAGGCCCTGCGTGGTATTATCAAAGAACACTCCTTGATAGGTGATGATAGAGAAGGTCAAGATGTAGAGGACATATTGGATGAATCCCTCACTCCTCTCAATTATGTTCCTTCCAGTTCCATTGATTCGCCCCAATCACCACCCAAGGTAATCGCTGAACATTTCACTTCCAATTCCTCTCCCTCCTCGGTCTTCCATCGTGGTGTGATATCCACACAAACAGATGAATTGAACAAACAAATCGCTGTTGATGACTCTAAATTCTCACAATCGTTTGGTGCTGTACTTGCTCAAACGGGAACTGGAGAATTCGATATCCCATCTGTTTCTCAAGCAGCAGGAATGTTCGAGACATTCGATATCATTGATAATGTATATGTCAATGGATTATACTCTTTGCTGGTTCAGCCTGTACAGAGATATCGCACTGGTTCTCTTCTTGGTGTCAGAACCAAAGATAATGGAGACGCACATCGATTAGAAATACATTATCTCCTCGGACGAGGAAGAGTCCTATCCATCGATGAACAGATGTCAGGTAATACACGGAGTGCCCGCATCATAGCACGTGGATTAGAAGCAGACCTTGTTGGGCGGTCTGATACAGATGTAGTGGGAAGAGGAGCACCTGATTCGAATATTGTGAAGGAAATCATGCCGGGGGCCCCAGTAGTAGCGATGACGCTTGGTGGTCCCGGACAAGGCGCAACTAATACTAAGCCAACTTGGGACCCTTCACCATTCGCTCGATTGGGTGGTAATCTTCGCCGTGACTCGTCTTCGTTGACTACGTCTACTACATCCACAACGCTTGTTACTCAACCATTGAATAATACTTCCAGTGACCTTGCCAGTTGGGGTACATATGGGTTCCCAAAGAAAGGGCGTATCTATCTGGATAGTGGAGCAAGTGCGTATTATGAATCAAAAACAGGCACCACTTTCACTTTCTCTAATACTGATGCACTGGAAGATGCAAAATTCCCCCTCGCTGATGGTGGCGTTTCTGCTACATTTGCTGCTTGGTTAACTGCCGAATCTGTTGTTGCAGGTACTGTTATTCATGTAGATGGCGAATTCGGAGACGAGAGTATCTGTTCTGATGGGACCACAGTGAATGATAGATTGTTCCAGCAAGCGTCCTCTGTTACACATGACTACCAGTTAGGCACACAATATGCATCGACACGTGCTCTTGTTGAGATTCCCATTTTCCCAAACCAAGTGTTCGGTAATGCTGAGAGGTCACTCTTTGTTGGCCCTGACAATTCGATGAAACTTCACTTAGATGCTACTTACACAGCGCATACTTGGAACCCAAACCCAGTTGGCAGGCGCCCTGATTCTGTAGCACCTAATGACCGTGTAGCCGATTCAGCGTTCACCCTTTCACGTACTCAGGGAGTAGAGCATATTGGGACCACTATCACTCGCCCATTCGAAGAAATTGGCTTAAGCACTTATGAGTTGTATGTACAAGACGCATCCATCTTCCCTGACCAAGATGCAAGCGCCACTACGATAAACTCCATCAATGGCTCAGTACGTCATCATCGAGCAGTATTACCATCTGGGGAATGGTTCATCTATGCTACAGTGGATACAACTAATAACAAACTAACAATTCCGAGTACTGATAGTTGGGCTATTTCGGATAATTTCCTTAATGAGGCTATTACAGGGGTACAGATACAGATTGTACCCGGCTCTCCTTCTACGCAGATAGAGAGAATCAGTGATGGGGAATGGGACAGCACGGGTGCGGAATTCCGTTCTTCACATCATTATGACCGAGCGAATGTCCAGACCCAAGGAGGGAACGTTGACTATGGCCTTGGGCAATATGTAAGTGCTGTAGAGTTCAGAGCAGGGCCACGAACCAACCCTCATCTTCCAAGGATATCTTCTAAGCGTGCGAGAGGGAAAGTTCTCTCATTTTCAGGGTCCACTCTTATTCTTGAAGACGCTTCTGAGTTCCCAACTGGAGAAGCGTGTAATATTCATTCAGGATATGAGTTTGAAATATCATATATTGATAAAACATATGGGAAACAAACAGCAACTTATACAGTCCTTTCAGGTAATGAAATCACTGTAAGCAATAAGAGTGGTAGTTTTAACCCTCCTGATGGTGCAGAGATAATTGTTGAACGGTTCTTCGATTATGGAGGAGCGATATATCCTTTGGTAAGAGATGATGTTGCTCTCAATAGAAAATGGTTGAGCCCATATGCGCCCGGTGGATTGCGCCACGGAGATACAATATGGATGAATATGCATTTCACTAACCCTCATGCTGTTGAAGGTCTGTTCTGTAAGAGTAGAGGTGTGCTTGATGAGAGCAAAGTGAGCAAACATTTCAATGGGGGCATGGGTGATTTCGCTACCCGTCCTCGTGATTCCATCCCTATAGAGAATTTCTTGATAGGGGATACTTGTATTGAGACTGCTGCTAACTTCATTCAACACGTGAATAAAACGATTGAATTGAACTGGGCTGAGATTGGTCGTTCTGGGACTGCCCCCATCATCGCTTTCTCTGACCCATATCAGTTCACAGAAGAGCACGCACGCATATTACTCTATGATGTTGAAGGTGACAAAGAGTTCATCGCTTTCCAAGATATGTGGATGCAGGTTCAAACATCTGCTGAGGTACCACATATAGGTACTCGCACCCCTGCTGCCACTTCTGGTGCTTTAGCAGATGATTCAGACCGATTAGACGTAGCAGCAGGGTTTCCTTCAGAAGATAAGCATCTTGTCCCCACTTACAAATCTCTTTTTGTAGAATCAGCGTATGCTCATTCTGCTGCTGGGAATATAGTTGCAGACAAGCATCATGGGCAAGATATCGCTATTGATGGTTCCATATCCACTGGGTCGAGCAGAAGGACAGCAGAAGAGAGTGTAGATTCTGCCACTGCTTGGGAGAAGCACAGACAAGGTATACTCACTACAGACACCGAATTCAGGGACGGGAATACTTTCTTCGATACCCCTGATGGCACCCGTGTCATCCCTGCATTCCTATGTCTCAAGGGGATTCGGGCTACTGCTGTTGATTTGAGTGGGCATCGTGATACTCGTCTTCAGCATCTTCCACAATGGAAAGATATGGAGTTTACTCGAAGAATGTCCATCGATTTAGGCGAAGTAGCGCTCAGAGAAGGAGTAACAGATATAGAAGCAGCAGCAAAGGAGATTATTCGACAAATCAACCAAGGTGGTGCTAAACAAGGGCGTACTCATCTACGCCGCCCCGCAGATAGTTATCCCGGAGAGACTGACCGTCTTGACCTTGCAAGAGTAGGTGTCAGAACGGATTCGATGGACAGTAACAAAGACCCTACTGCGATGCATAATGCAGCAGATTTCGCTCCTATGGCCTCTACTCATGACCCTGCTCCTTGGTGGTCTGATGACCAAAGTATGGTTAGCGATGGTAGGGGCACCCATATGGGGTATCTAAGAGCCCATATAGGGCGTGTTGTCGAGGATTCAGATGGGAATGAAGGGTTCACAATTGTTGTTCATTCTACAGTTCCCGGTGCATCAGGTCGCCATTTTGCAGTATGGATGGACAATGAACGAGGCCAAGCCCCTTATCGCCCACAATTCCTTGTTGGCCATGGTGGTCGTTTCCGTAATTTCTGGTGCTTCCCAGATGAAAGAATCACAGAGAATATGCATCCCGCCCCTATGCCCATCAATAGACACGGGCGACCTTTTGCTCCTATCACTACACTCAAAGAATACATCGCAGATGAATCAACAGAGGCTACTCTATCCAATAATAATGAATACGCCTCTACTTTATCTGGTGCTTCTCAGAGTTTGTCTACTGGGGCCTATCAAAATACATTGTATGAAGAATCGTATGAGTCAGCGGGAGGCGTTAACAAAGTTGTAGATGGGCTACGTGTGGGTACTACCGCTACCGCACGTATCAATTTCGGTGGTCTTACATCTTCTGGTGTGCCGGGTTTCTCTCCTTTTGCTGGTAAATGGGGCTTTGGAAAGGGCATGAAGACAGAAATGCAGAATGTGTATAGCCCGCAACAAGCAATTGCTGAAGTAGCATATTCTACCCACGTGCCTACTGCCGATGTCGATGAGGAGACTTTTGGTCGAAATAATCTCTATGGAGTTCGTTTTGTAGACCATAGAGGTGAAAGCCATACGATTCGTTTCGTATATCGTAGATATGGGGACAACATTGCAGAAGACAGCACTGTGTTACCTTCAACATTAGATGAAGAGATTGTGGTGTATTTCGATGACAGAGATGTAGCACAGGGTGGCTTCACGATAGGTCGCCATATGTGGGGAGAAGGGGATGTGAGTGGTCGACTTAATGCGAATACACCAACAACCGCATCATATGCAACCAAGAAGAAATGGGTAGGGAATACATGGACCACATATCCCAGCCCCGATGTTGGTGTTGCTGTTACCGTTGTTCACAGTACTTCTGCAAAAACTTTGACATTTGTTCTTCAAACCCCTTTTGATACAGCGAGTACACTATCCAGTCATTCAGATATGCTCGGCTATCTTGGTTTGCCCGATTCTGGCCTTGTTCAGATAGCCACACAAGGAGGTGGGCATCAAGGCTCTGTATTCTCATATACACATAGAACGCATAACGACAGGGCAGGGGAGCATGTTCTTTACGGTGTAGCAGCAGTTTCCTCAGCATCTGATTATACAGATGCAGTTACCCCTACCCCCGGTATATTCAATCCAAGAATCAATTGGACATGCCTTCTTACTGATGAGATATTGGCTAAGGTGGTAGAGTTCGCTATCAATATGGAGAATCCAAGTACGTCCTCTGTACAAGCAACGTCTTTCGATTGCTCCTTAATGTATGCTGCTGATGGGAAGACATTTGGCGAATGGGGTGTGGCGAAAGACGCTATTCGTGTTATTGGGCCTAACAGGAAAACAAGTATCCCCCCACTCTCCAGACTTTTTGTTGCAGAGACTGTGCCTGACTATGGTATTCAAGCAAAGACTCGTGAGGATGAATTCAGTGCAGATGGCAGTTTCGCTTCATACACAGTTGCACAATATGGAGAGAACATCCAAGACGATATTCGCTCTGTAGGCTATCTCCCAGAAACTGTTCTTGTGATTCGCACGAAATATAGAGGGACGAATGCGAATACTGCTACCCCAACGCTTGTGGATAGTGAGAATAATACTGTGGATACTACTGTTTGGAGAGACGCTCTTCGTGGAACCAAGTACGTGTCTACACCCGGAGACCTTATTCTTCCGAAGATAGATAACTACACATTAGATTTAGGGACAGAGCCTAACACAGGTATCTTTGATTTGAGATTCACTGCTACTGGTGTTCTTGCTAATGGTGCTGAAAGCGGGACAGGGCCAATGGCTGTAGATACTGTAGATGCTACAACGAAATTTGCTATTGGAGATGTTGTTTATGACGTGGATGGGAATGCTGTATGTACTGTTACAGGTGTGACTTCTACATCTATCTCTTATAGTGGAAGTGTAAGCCATTCTGTAGCAAATAATGAGGAACTATACCGTAGCACTACTTCCTATCATGCTATCATACCAGTTTCAGGTGATGACACTGGAAGTGCAGGGGTACCTGATTTCGATGCTTGGTCGACAAGAATGGTGATGTACGCTGGTAGTGAAGAATATGCTACCATATTCAGTCAATATATCGCTACTCATTGTTTGGATGGGGAAGAAGAAATAGTAGTTCATTCCACTAATGTGACAGATGGATTCGTTGCTTTGGCTGATGATGGTAATGTGGTCATTCAGAGATTCGGAGACCCCACTCGTTCCAAACTATTCGATGGAGTGAGAATGAATGGTTCTCTTGATGAACCTATTATCAAATTCCGAGGAGCACAGGACTCCCCAGACCACTGGGTCCCACTTTTCTTTGGTGGTGGCTTTTCTGGTGCTGCTTTCGATATCAATGATGGAAGCCAAGCAGATTATACCGATACAAATGACCACCCATATCATGCTGGTCCATTAGGGTCAAGTGGTTTACAGAATATAGGGGAACTACATACAGCGTACAGTGTACTGGATGCAGCAGCGATGTTAGCATTCTTCCCCGGCACACCATATCTCAACCAACACAAAGGAGCGATACATCCCCCACTACACAATCAGGATAACCTCTTGTCTTATGACCTCGATGCTGGACAGAATTCTGCTGGTGGAAGGACAGGTGTAACGTATACAGTAGATAGCATGACTGTGAACTGTACCATCCCTTCGCCCCTCATCCTACGATTCCCCCATGCACATGCAAGGTATGATTCAACAGGAGACGGGGACGCAAGGACCACATACTTCATCTTCGGTCCCGGCCAATCTTTCCCTACGAATCTCAAAGCAACAGAGCCATCGCTCGATGATATCATTGTGAGTGGTAATGGATACAGCAAAGTGGTGGCTGGAGCATATCTCCCCAACGAGATACATAATGGGGATAAGAAGAGCCTTTCTGGTACTGCCTCTATTCTACCTCGAACCAAACAATATCAGATAGGGAACACCAGTGGGTACAATTACGTAATGAATTGGGAACCGGCAGAGGGGATGCCTAATTACATCAGTCAGGCTACCAATACATTTGGCTACAGTATGAGTACACGCACTGGTGTGAGATTTGGGGACCATTTCCAAGACCCTCATGCAAGTCGACGACCACCACCATATGCTCATCCTTTCGAGCATGTGCCCTCTGGGGTAAAAGAGTCCTTCACAGGATGGCATATGGACGGAGGGATGCCTCCGGGTGGGCATTTCCTTGACAATCATATTGTTATCAATCCAATTAACCAATCTACCAGTGCCGCTTTGGGTGCAGGGAGTGGGGCAAAGAAACATCCCGCCTCATTCCGTGTTGCAGGTCTTCTCGCTACATCTTATCTAACTGCAGGGGATGCAATTGCTGATGACCATGTAAACCATGATTACATTGTAGTGGATGGAACACGAGCGCAGAATGGTGAAGAATTAGCCGCTATTCTTGCTGCTGCAATCAATACATTCCCCGGAACCAGCCCATTGAAGGCTATTGGAGGTACTTTCCTTCCTTCATTCCAATCGGCCCACCAACAAGACCGAGTCGGCTGGGTAGAACTTGATTTTGATTCGACTCCCGGATATGAAGATTCTGGAGGAACAGTCGATGCTACTGCTACTTTGCCGACTACTTTACCCACACGTGGTTGGATTCGTTTGAATAAAGGTGGGAACGATAATGGTAGTGGGGCTGTAATTACTTCAGTGTATACGAGAGGTGATACCGGGTTGTATGGGTATTATGCCTCATATACTGGTGTTAGATTCACACTTGGTGCTAATCGTAGAAGTACGAACAGTGATTTAGAAGACGCTCTCGATGTGAGTGATGGTAATTCTCCGGCTACAGAAAGCATAGTTGACGCTAATGCTACTAAGATATATGTCTGCACTCAAAGTGGCACCAAGACATTCGATAATGGTGGAAGAAGCGGTAATGAACACATGACTCGTCTGCATTTCAGTGGGCTACACAATGCTGTTGATAGGACAGCACCAATTGGTGCGGTAGGTTGGCACGGCGAGATGTATTCCTATCTCAATAGCGTTAGTACCACTAATGCAGATGGTTCAACAGCGGGCCACCCTGCTGGGCTGGGTGCGTGGCATTCCATGCTTGGTTTCAGCCCATATGGTTCGACAACATCTTGTTTCAATAAATCGGTACCCGTGAGTGGTGTGTATAGTGATAAAACAATTACCGACCAGAAATCAGTTGGTCTTTCAGGAAGACATTGGGTCGTCGTGAAATACGAGACAGAATTACCTCTTATCGCTAAGAAGGACAAATACAGCCTTGCCACAATGGGGGATTTCCTTTCTAATGCGGGGGCTACCAAATGGAACGATGAAGCACACAATGTAGAGAGGTATGTGTGTACAGCGAATGCGGGCCCTAATGTAGAAGCACAGATTATGAAATCACAACTTGTGCCCACAAATACTGCAAGTTATCCTGCTGTAGGGACTGAG
>Ga0098061_1001051_pt1 | contig 13426 bp, 8 predicted proteins | sample 22_taG_FD_92579 | JGI IMG/M metagenome (GOLD analysis project Ga0098061, IMG submission 92579) | Marine viral communities from the Subarctic Pacific Ocean - 22_ETSP_OMZ_AT15343 metaG | ecosystem: Environmental > Aquatic > Marine > Oceanic | place: Subarctic Pacific Ocean | collected 2015-01-20 | reverse complement strand
CCATATGTTTATGTACTGAACCATTAGGAAATTTATAATCAACCACATCACCAATCAACCTTAAATGATATGCATCATAATCCATCTCAACCAACATACCACCATCAAATCTACTAATATATTTTTCTCTACTACCATCAGTTTTATTTAACGCTGCAAAATTAGTACCACCAAATCTATTTGATGGTCTTCCAGTTGTTGTATATGGATTATACTCTGAATAAACTAATCCATCTTTGGTCATTAAACCATGTTGTTCTATATATTGTAAACTTTCTAATACATCAAAATTATAAGTCTCATAACAAGTTGGTTGTTTACCAAGAGCCGATACTTTTATTTTATCAACAACTTCTCTACACCACTCAACGTGTTTCAATACAGGAACAACACAATTTAAATTAGAAAATTTATAAAAACGAGTATAAAAGTGTTGATGAGCATTAGTTATTATTTCATCAATCATAAGTGGTTCATTTTTTCGTAAATAATGCATCAATTGAATATCACATACATTCTCCCACTTTACAAAATGTAATAACTTCTTTTTATCATAAGTATATACATTTTTTGATGTCCGAGTTAATGTAATATATTTGTTATCTAAATTAATAGTATCAGAATGTTTAAATGGTAAAACATATTCATCCGTAGAATCATTAAGTAACCTAATATAAAATAGGCATAATTCTGTATCAATTGGATGTTTATTTACATCACATTGTATAGGAATAACTACGGAATCGTTTTCTTCAAACTCTACCATGAATTTTTCCCACTCTTTGTGCGATTCAACTATAACCATTGACATAACCTTTACTTGTTAATAAATAGTTTAATACTTAGTCATTCTTTCAAGCTTTTTTATTAAAATCTGTTTTCTACCTAACTCTGGTGAATATCTGTATTCATCTAACGCTGTAATTGGTAAATCCGAAACTCCTTCAACAAATTTATCGGCTTTTTCAATTTGACCTATATTATCTGCCGCAACTTTTTCTCTTTTACCCTTAATTGACCATTTAATTTTAACTTTTTTATAAGTTTCTGGTACTTTCCCAAAACCACTTGGGTCAATCTCAATTGCTACAGCTTCTGGATTAGACGCCATTTTTACAAAAGAACGCCAAATAAATCCTTTTTTAACATCAGAAGGTTTAACTTTTGGTTTAAAAGGAACTGGTACATAACCAGGTTCAAAATCTTTAGCTGTTGTATATTCTTTAAAATCTGTTCTACCAGCAACCCTAACTATAACTTCAGATTTATATTCATCAAAATCACCACCAGTAACATATATTTCTCTTCCATCTGTTATATACATTATATGATATGGTATATCTGGACTAACCCACGCTTTATCAGTATATTTAAAATCATTTACACCAGTTTTTCCAGCATAAGTTTCTATTCTGTTAGACATTTTGGTTAATTTTTTTATAAGATTTGTACTTTTAGACATAAATTTTTCCTATATTACCTAACTTTACCATCTGAAGTATAATGCCAATGTCCAGCTTTTCCAAGAGCTTTTTGTCTTGCACCAACGTCAGCTTGCAAGCGGTCTTGGCGTGTTTCTTGTCCTGTCGCTCTATTTGTTTCTTTGACACTTCCGTCTGAGAATGTTCTATATTCAACAGCCTCGTATACTACTGTCCACACAAAAGAACTGGTGTATTCTTCACCAGAAGACGTTTCAGATATTCTTTCGAATTCATACGTTGCTGGTATCTGATGATTTATTGTTGGTGGAGGCGGTGGCGGTGGAGGCGGTGCCGGTTCTTCAAAAGTTTGTTCTGCTAATAACGCGTCCATTTCAGTATTATCAATTTCTACATCACCTTCCATTTCTGCTTCTTCACCTGGTATTGATATTTTAGGTCTTTTTGGTGGTGGAAGGGCTGGTTTATAATCTGCTCGAGGCTTTCTCTCCAATGTAAATTCTTGATTTAAACCCAAATTAGTTCTTGTTTTACCTTTAGTTGGAATCATAGCTACACCAGCTTCTTCTTCATCACCAACTTCTTCTTCATCCCCACCTTCTTGCATTTCAGCTTCCGTATTTGCAGTATCTACTTCTTTTTCTAATGTAGTAATTTCTGCAGTCAATACTTCATCTTTAGGAACATCAACAATAACAGGCATTGTAGTACTATCTGTAGTTGAAGTATCTTCTGCTACCTGTTCTATCATTTCACCTTCTAATACAGGTGGCTTTTCGGCCATTCTCATTAAACCTCTTATTGTAGTTACCCAACCATCAGTTCCTATACTATGTGATATATCTATTGCTTGAAACGCTACCCAACCATTATATTCTGGTGGTAAATAATTTGTAGTAAAAGCATTACCAGGAACAATACCACCTATTCCAGTAAGTACAATTTCTATCTCTAATGGTATAAGTAATGGTCTTGTTGTTAAACTACCTGTAGGACCAGTAGTGATTATTGACCTCATTATTTCATTCCACTTATATGTTCCTTCTGTTTTTAACGCTCCATAATCATCATACATTCTTCTTTCATCATGACTTTTACTATAAATCTTTTCATGAACTGTACTATCTTCTATACCACCTTCTGTATAATTTTTTACGGCTGTTAAATTTGTAATAAATTCTGACTCTTGGGTATTTCTTTCTTGTTCTTTCCTTTCTGCTTCGTTTTTTGCTTCTTCGGCCGCCTCATCAGAATCTGAATCAGTCGCTGTACCAGTAGACAATACAGTCGTTATCATTAATTCTGGGCCACCACCAGTTGATAATGCAAGATTTGCATCTTTTGTTGTTGCTATCCCATCTTTATCCTCTTCAGTTTCTCTACCACCACTATATCCAAAAGTTGAATACTCCCATGCCATTTTCATATCACCTATTGATTTATCTGGATGTTTACCAATTGATTTACCATATCTAATAGACGATGGGTTTCCAGCAACAGATGGTGCCGAACCTTTACTATTTGCTCCAAACATAGCCGCTGTTTGCATAGAACTTGGTAATTTAGCTGTTAAACTATGTCCTTTTACAAGACTCTTCTCATTCATAACATTAAAAACAAATAATTTCCCCTCTACATTTTCACCTACTAATTTACTTACACCGTCAGGGCCTGAACCTAATAAATCTACAACTTTATTTTCACTATAATTTTCATCAATAACCATAACTCGACCAACACCATGTACTTGACTTGGAAAAGTTGCATCAGTAATTTTAAATTTCCAAATACCATATTCTTCATTTAATTGATTGAACATATTTTGCATACCACTTTCTATAGAAGTTATTCCTGTAAAAGCTTGTTTTATTACTTCCCAATGTATTATAATGTTTCTTAAATATCCAGATGTAGGGTCATCTGGAACTGCAAAATTAGAGAAACCTTTACCACCTGCCGCGTCTTCTAAATACTTTCTTAATTCACGAGTCCTATAAGTATCAAAGTCTGTAGAATAATCCATATTACTTTGATGAAACCATTGACCAAGAAAAATAAATTTTTGTGGATTTGAAGTAAGTAAATGTTCGTGATTACATATTTTAACAGATTCCCATCGCCACTTCATTTGGTCAAGGTGCCAACCTAATTTTGGTTTTCCACCTTCCATCATAGGTACAAGACTTCTAAATGTTGAAAGTAATTTACCATCTGTATTTACTTTTCCTAAAAATTTACTTAAAATATTATCTTCCATCCAACCCCACGATACATACGGGCCTACAACATAGCTTACCACACCCTTGATGAGTTTAGGTCTAAGTATACCTGCTGGTTGTTTTGATGCTGGTAATGGATTTGTGCCCCATAACGTTCCTGGTGTTGTAACTAAATTTTTTATCTCTTCATCTAATTGTTCTACAAATTGTTCAAGTGTTGGAGCATAACTTTTAGTTTCTTTTACTTTTGTGTCTTTATCTTTTTTTCCATGTGCAGGCATTCTACCACTACCATCAGCGGCTGGAGCTATTTCACTTTTTGTTTGTTGTCCTAAAGTATTAACACCCATTGAAGTAATTTCCGTAGTACAATCAAATCCACCATCATCGCGAGTCTTCCATTCAAAATTCTTAATAAGACCAGCCATAGCATCATACTTACCTTTATTCTTCCATATCATATCTTGAATTTCTTCATATGCCGTACCATCTTTTATATCTTCTTTACTAAAAAATGTCACATCGGAAAAATCACCTACACTACTCCAACCCCATTCTAAAACAACTGGTTTACCATGTCCTAAAAAGTGTGGTGTTAATCTTCCTATATCAGTATATGAATGACAAACCCAATTTATTGTAGCATTTCTAATTGCTTTAGTAGAACCTGCAAATTCAACACTAACAGAAGTAATACCTGGTAATGGTCTAAACCTATCCTCGCGAAACATAACGTCATTTCCAACTTTAGGTGTATAACCATCCCCACCTTTATCAAATAAACTTCTATCATACATTTCTCTAAAACCACTTAAATGTTTAAATACTGTATTTTCTCCTTCACCTTCCTTCATTAATTCACCACCCATTATACAAACAGTATCCATACCACCTCGTATATTAGCTTGTGTTTCTTCTGCTCCACCTTCACCAACTATAACATCACCAATATTTTTAACACTACCGGCTGGAGGCGGGTTTTCTTCAGTATAATAAACATATTCCAAAGTAGAATCTATTGGTGAAAACATCCTAACCCATGATGATTTAGCATAAGTATCTTTTATTGCTTTACCAACATCAGCTTGCCCAGTATTAGGTGAAACGTCTCTCGCAAGAGCGTTTTCCATTTTATGTAATGTTTTCCTAACGTCTGGATGTATCTCAGAAAGGTTTAACATAACCTAATTCCTATTTGTTTAATCTGTGAAATTCTTGTAATATAGAATTTATATCTCTCGGTATACGAATTTTATCACCGACCTTTGGTCTTGATTCATGTGAATAACCATTAGCTTTTGCAAGAATCCACCAAAGTGTTGAGTCATTATAATATTTGTTTGCTAACCAATCAAATCTTTCAAAATCTCGAGCAAAATGAAATGTATCAGTATCCCTAACTAATATTTCTGGGTATCTCGTTATTTTAAGACTACGAACTCCATTCTTATCTTTTTTTACTTTAGTATATGAGTATCTATTCATTTTGAGTCATTACCTTCGTTATATTTGTTCCTGATGCATCAACAGGTGGGTTATTTTCATTATTAGATGGGTCTGTTAAAAAGTTTTCATATGGTTTAGTACCATCCATCCAAGGTAAACTAAAGTGTTTACCTGTCATTGATAACGCATAATTTCCAATAAATTTAAACCCTATTTGTATTGTTAAAAATTTAGGTAATTGTAATGGTTCATCTATATCCCAACCACCACTATCTTCTACAGTTACACCAATATTATCTATTAAACCTGGTGTATCTTTATATAAATTACCAATAGTTAATTCAACAAATGGTGGTGTCATTAAACGACCACCAGTTTCACCACCTTGTTTCCAAGTTGGATATCCAAGACCCATAAGATAATTAACTTTATCCCACAACGGAATCATTTCTTGTTTTGTATTAGGAAATACCTTAAAAGAAAATCCTATAGCTCTATCAGCTCCACCATATGTATAAACTTTATCTGGTCTACCTATATATTGTGATTCATTCCAACTTGGTGATATAGTATCACTAATACCTTCCAATGTTGCTCTAAATACTATATATTTCTCATTAACTAAATCTTTAAATTTAAATGGTATAAAATCTAAATCAGAATTTGTACCATATGGTGTCATATTAACTTTATCTGTCAATTCATTTGCGTATTTTCCAGTATGACCTTTTTTTATTAAACCTTTTATATTCTTATCCCAAACTGGTAAAATACCTGGTGTACCAGGTTGTCCAACTGAATACATTATCTCTTTACCACGATTTCTAAGTTCTCTATTCTTTTCATCACTATCTAAATTCTCAGTTTTAGAAACCTTTGATTCTGCAGGAGTTTTTAAAGTTTTCTCATATATAACATCATCTCTTACATTAGTTTCACCTGGTAAATCACCATACGCTGACATAGCATAATTTCTAATAGGGTCTCTATCAGTTATAACACTTGGTGGTTGTGGTATTAAAAGTCTTTGTACGTCACCTTCATCAACTATTGGTTTTATAACATCACTTGGTCGTGACCATTCTGGTACAGCGTTCATTTTTGAATCTGTTATACTAAAATATCTAGCTTGATTTACTAATAGTGATGGCCACCTCTCAACTGGATTAGATTTACCAGTATCACTATTTGGATGATGTTTCCACATCATACCACGAGCAAGTAATACTGACATACCATTACTATCTTCTCTATTATCAGGCCACTTAGACATAGGATGATACTTACCAATATTTGTACCAATAGAACTATTATCCCAATCATCCGTCTCTATATCAGTTCCCCACAAATTACTCCAAAATAATAATTGTGTATCATCATTACCAATTGCACCACTCTTTAAATCCTCATCGTCTGCATTTTTCCATATAAGACCTGGCCCTTGAGCTTTACCACTCATAACCAACGCTAATGAATCTTGATATCTTGTATATGGCCCACTATGTAAATCTCTAGCCCAATCCATCTCATTTAAATGACCACCTACCCATCCAACTCCGGCGTAAACTGATTTACCAACACTCAATGCTCCTTTACCAACTGTAGAAGTTATATTCTTACCTTTACTCCATATATTCTTAGTAGAAGTTTTAATCTTAGTCCAATCAATTTTAAATCCATCGGATTCAGTTTGTAAGATATCTGTTGGTACTTCAAGTTTAGCTCGTTGTTCGTGATGTGGAAAGTATGTACGAAATCTTTCAAGTATTGGTGCAATTGTTTTCGACCCAGCGGAAAACGTCTCTTTACCGAAATTAACAGCATCACCTGTAAAATTAATAGTACTCTTAGCGGCTCCTCCTAAGAACTCTAACGCGGCCCCTGCGGCTGATGCACCAGCTTCTCCAGCTTTACCAGCAACACCCTTTAATTTATCTATTAGTGGCCCTATAGGTTCTAATGCCGCAGTTAATGAATTACTCATCGAACCATGACTTTCTGCATGTACCATTGGTACAATAGATACTAATCCAAGTGGATTCCATTGTCGTGTATGTTCAAATGGATTTAATTTATAAAATAAAAATTGTTTAACACCAAAAGTAAGACCTTGTGGTGTAAGTATAAATTTTCCTATTCTTTTAACATCATCAACTGTTCTACCAATCATTGTACTTACCATACCAAGTCCTGGTACACCACTAACAGCATCAAGTCCTGCTTTATTACCAATTTCTTTTATAATAAATGGTTGGTCAAATCCTATAACATTATTATCTCTATATGGTAATTTATCATATTGTCCTTTTCTAAATTTAGCTTTTTCCAATTCACTTTCTACCTTACCATTAGCAGAATAATATTGATATGCGTCTGGAGTTTCTAAAGTTGGAAAGTTAAATGGTTGTCGTGGACTTCTACTCATATTTGGACTATTATCTGTTGTAACATTAAACCACTCAACCATTTCTGGTCTTTCAAGTGAAGTTATATCTGATAAATTAAATGGATTATTATCTGGTCTTGTAATTGATAATATATCTGATAAATTAAATGGATTTAAATTATCTAATTCCGAATTAAATAATGAAGCGTCACTATTAATAAAAAGTATAGGTTCTATCCCTGCCGTGTGTCTACCAATTGGATTTGTATCAACTACTTCTGGAATACCATTCATAGTAAATAGTGTTGGTGGCCCACTAAAGTTAAGAGTAAATCCTGTTGCGTTAAGATTTGGGAAATAATCTACTGGTCCAGGATGTGAATATCCACCCAACGATGTTGGTTGACCTAAATTATTACCAGTAGGAGAACCTAATGCTGTTCCAGCTCCAACGGCTAAGTCACTTGTTAAATTAACTAATCCCATATTACACTCCACCCTCGGCTAATCCTTTAACTTTACCAGTTAAAGTATTCATTAAATCTGTATTAGCAACATTTAAAGTATCTATAGCAGTTTTAATTCCATCTAATTTCTCATTTGTTAAAGTCATATCCGTGACATTCATAGCCGCTTCAGATTCTGCTCCAGCTTCTTCTCCACCACCTAATAACATTTGACCTAACATTCCAATACTACCTAAAGCAAGTAATACAGGTAAAGCAGGTAACAAGGCTAACGCTCCAATGGCTAACAAACCCATTCCCATTCCTAATGCACCAAACGCACCAGCTAAAACAAATATTCCACTAGCTAATGGAACTAATGTAGACAATATTGGTGTAAAAGATGTAAGACCTTCCGCTAACATTCCAAAACCAGTTCCTATCGCTTGTATAGCGTATCCTAATACAAGTAATGCCGCGGCCATAATTAACATGGCGGCCGCACCCGCTATTATAGCAAGAGCACCAACACCACTCATCATTAACGCTCCAATAGCTACTAACACTAATACTAATCCAAGTAAAGCGACACCAGCCTTAGCTAATGAACTCCATTCAACACTTCCAAACTCTTGTAGAGCTTTAGCAGTAACAAATAACGCCGCTGCAACAATCAACATAGCCGCGGCCCCCGCTAATACTTTCGTTGGGTTAATTTTTTCTACAAATTTAAGTGGATTACTATCCGTACCTGGAGTTTTATCTGGTAGTTTAGGCATTTTCATTTTATCTTTAATTTTACCTGTTACGCCTCCAACAAGGTCTTTACCTCTCTTGGCGGCCGCCCCTGCTAAATCTTTAGCGTACTTTGCCGCTCCAGTCATATGTAACTTTGCGGCTAACCATCTTGCGGCTTCTATCGCGGCAGTTTTTGTAGCGTCAAGTATTTGTGTTTTACCAGTAAGTTTACTCAAAAGCCACATACTTGTAAATATACCAAGTATCCAAGTACCAATATTGCCAAATTCATTCATAGCCGTAATTATTGAAGCTAATCCACTTATTAATTTTACTACTGCAAATACAGCAATTCCAATTGGTAATAACGCTACCATAAGTATTGGTTTTAATACTTGCCATACTTCTAATAAATCTTGACCAAGGTCTCTGATTAACTTCATTACATAAGCCATTCCTTTTGCTGTAGCGGCTTGTGATTTTGTTTGTTTGTTAAGATTGGATTGATTAGCTACCATCTTAGATAATTCAGTAACACTAACACCAATAGACTGTGCTAACGCCCGTCTTTGAAGAACGTTCATTGCATTAAATTCTGCTTCAGTACCTACATTTTTTAATATTTCTTTTTGTAAACCCTCCATATCACCAGAAAGTGCCATTGAACGAGCTTTATCAAGATTTAATTGTCTACCAAGTAGAATTTCGGCTTCCATTTGTGATTGAATACTCGATTCAAAATTTAATAAGTTATCTGCTATCTTAACCGATGTATCAAAGTTAATACCAAGTTTCTTTGCTTGTATAGCCGCTTTAGCGACATTCAAACCACCATCTTTAGCGAACGAAGCAAACGCTTCAGTATTTTGAGCTAAATCCTGCATAACTTGACCTGGTGCTACACCCTCGGCTTGAGCTAAATGACCAACAGTTTTTGCCATTTCAAATGCCGCTTCTTCTGACGCGGCACCAGTAGCTTTCATCGCTACCATTAAGTTAGCCGCATTAGTTCCACTTACACCCAATTCGGCTTTCATTTGAGCCATACCATGTAATAGTTCTGGTGTTACCGCATTAACTCCACCAAAGTTATCCATCAATCCAAGAGCCGCGTCCTTTACATCTCCGGCCTCAACTCCTGCCATTTTAAATGCCGCGGCTGTTTCCGATATTTGCATCTGTAAACCGGCGGCCGCTTCATCACTAATACCTAATTCTGATTTAAGTTCCATTGCCCCTTTAAACATATCATATAGATACTTACCAGCTAACAATAACCCAGCACCAATGGCCATAACTGGATTCATAGCTATAGCTCTTAACTGAGCTCCGAATGCCATGGCTTGGGCATTCAAAGCTTTCATACCTGCCCCAAGGTTCTTTGTGGCGTCATGTTGTAGTTCTTGTGCTTTAGCTATTTTTTTCTGTGTGGCTAATCTTTGGTCAGCAATATCAAGTTCATCAAGAGCTAATTGTTTTGCATCATCCGACAAATCATATTGACCAGACATTACTTTAAGTCTTTCTTCTTGGATAGCTTCTTCTTGGCCAGAGAAATCTACAGCTTTAAAACTATTTGTACCAATAGTTAGTTGAGCCTCACCTATTTCATTATAATTCGTTAATTGTCCATCTAAAATAGTTCCAAGGTCTGTTTGCATACCTATTTCTGTTTTATGTATACTCGCTTGTTGTTTCAGTACATCTGAATAGTCTTGAGCTCCAACAACTATTTTTTTACCTGCTTTTTCTATTTCTTTATTTAAGTTAAGACCCTCTTTAGATAACTTACCAGACTCTTTCATTTTCTTAGTAAATTCTTCTTTAATCTCGTTTAGACGAACTTCAAATCTATTTCTTTTTTCGTAAAGTTTACCTATATCTTTTTCTAATTTTTCCCTGTCCTTGGCAGTATAGAGCCCTCGATTCTCTTCTTTATTAAGAGCCTTTCTTAAATTAAGTTTCTCTGTTAAAGCTTTATTATCTTCTTTTGTGAACTGGGCTGGTGTTTTGGCCATTAATACTTCCTATTAATTAAAATAATGCCAGTTTTTTCGCCTTTTTTTCTAAGGCGACTGAATCTTTATGTAATTGTTCCAAATCTTTTTCAATTTCTTTTTCCAGCTTTTTAAGTTCTGGATGATTCTTTGTAGCACCTTTAACTACATCCTTCGGTTTAGCACCAGCAATTACTCTACCAAACAAGGTATTAATAATACCTTCATAGAATACTCGTTGGTTTCTTTCAACCACTGGTTTTATACTTTCTAATTTAAGGGAACGGAGTAGGTCTTTGAATTCGGCGAATGGTTCTAATACTGAGTCGTAGTCACCACCACCTATAAGATTATCATTTGGGTCTGTTATTTCGTATTCACCACCACGTTTGGTGTGTTTCAAATTCATATACGCACCACTTATTGCAATAACTTGTATGGTATCTCTCATTTGAAAAACTTTTGGTTTTTTAAGAAATTTTCGTGCTATTTTCTTAACATCATTAATATTTTCCATTATATTTAACTCCTGATTAAAACGGTTTGTTATGGGAATTTATCAATAATAAATATCAGAAAATATAAAATTTACTCTATCGTTTACGAGATGGTGGGCGGGATACACTCTTTTTATTAGCTTTATCGTATTCAGCTTTTTCTTTCTTATAAAACTCTTGCATTTTTAAGAAATAGAATCTACGAAGCCAAGTAGGCATAGTATAGACTGCGTCATAGGTAAAGCCACCTTTACCATGAAATACTATTTGAAATATTTGTTCGTGTATTTGGGGTTTATTTTCCGGCTTTAGGCCAAAAAAACTCTACCGTCATAGGGACGGTGATTTCTACCTCCTCACCTGAAGAAAAATCAATAATGATATCCAAGTCTACATCGGGTGTTACAGACATGAGATGGTCTCTAAATTCTTTCGAATCACGAGACAAAAATTCATTGTTGACAAAGTTATTAATAGTTGCGACATTTTTATCACCATCTATAGATGTAATAACTTTTTTTAATCGTGTAGTTACTTCGGATTCAACTCCTGTTTTCTTAACCACCTTACGTAAAGCTTTAAGTTCGGCTGTAATTTCTTTTTCATCACCTTGTGTTAAAAACTTATATCCTAACACTCTTTTAGAAAAAGGTAATTCAAATTCAAAAGTAGCTGCGTCAAAATCTACATCTTTATGTTCAAGAGTAGTCAAATCTAACGTATGTGATTCTTTTTCTCCAGTTGCTGGGTCTTCCAACTCAAAAGTGTATTCTTTACCATATCCAAGAACACGAGAAGCTATCATAACGGCATTCTTATCACCGATGAACATATCATCCATGTTAAAATCACCAACTACTAAAGATTCTAACAATACATCAATCACTTTACCTTGTTTAATAAGATTTTGTGACGTTAGTATGTCCTCTTCTTTAGCAGTCATATATTTGACTTCAACTTCCCCACTTGATAAAGGATGTTCTTCTGGATAGAAGTTACCTTTAGATGGTAAAGTTACAACTTCAGTTGGAAATTTAGGCTTTTCTTGTTTCGCCATGATTTCTCCTTGTTTAATAAAACTAATTAAATAAAACTCTTTTTAATAAATAGATATGTAATACTAAAAACCTTCAATAAAAAAGGGAAGTCCACCACAAACTTCCCTCTCTTCCACCAATAAAATAATTAAAACTGTAATATTGCGTAATCGTAACGAAGACTTAATGTAATCTCGGCTGGGTCACTAGCTGCCCAATCTAAATCGTTAAATGCGGCTGATACAATAAATGCACCTTTTAAAGTCCATTCTTCTATCTTATCTCCAACAGGACCTAACATATTAATTGTAATATCTTTCTTATAAAAATCAGAATATCCATCACGTCCAGTTACAGATTCTTTATGTAATCTTACCCATTCCATAACAGCTTGTGCACCACTTGGAACAACTGGGTCATATAAAGTAATTTCAATTGGCTCCCACGAACCTTTACCTTTTACAAATCTTTTAACATTAATATGATTTAATTCAACTTCCTCAAACGTAATACTCGGTCTATTGGCAGTCTTAATTAAATACGCGGGAATACCTTCAACATAAAGGATATAACGATTCTTCGTTTTTGGTTCAAACGGAGTGAACATTATTTCTGAAGGGTCGAGTAATTCAGCCATTTTATTATCTCCAAATTAATTAAATTTCTTATATATAAATATCATCTACTTCTAAAAATGTATTTCATCTAACATCAATAATAAATATCATATAAACAAAAAACCCCTCAAAATGAGGGGTTTTAAGTTTTAACTTATTTACTTATTCTGGAAACGTAGCTCCCGTAGGAAGTACAACAAAATCAAGAACAATAAACTCAGCAGTTCTCGTAGGTTGAATATAGATTTGTCCAACAAGACGATTTCTATCAACAACATCTGGTGTGTTGTTAGATTCATCCATGACAACTCTAAACGCACTCAATCCACTATTAGCTTGTACTGAATCCAAGAAAGGATTAACAATATTCAAGAAACGATTACGTGTTCCAGCAGTATTCTGTTCGAACACAAGGTATCTTGAAGAAGAAGCAATAAACTTCTTTAATCTAATTAGCAATCTACGTACATTTACTCTATCCAACGCCGATGGTTTAGCTTGTAAGGTCTTCTGACCCCAAACACAAACACCTTGACCTGGGAATGAAGCAATTGGGTTAACCCTATCTTCATAAAGGTCATCACGTTCTGCGTGAGTTAAT
>Ga0098061_1001050_pt1 | contig 13438 bp, 14 predicted proteins | sample 22_taG_FD_92579 | JGI IMG/M metagenome (GOLD analysis project Ga0098061, IMG submission 92579) | Marine viral communities from the Subarctic Pacific Ocean - 22_ETSP_OMZ_AT15343 metaG | ecosystem: Environmental > Aquatic > Marine > Oceanic | place: Subarctic Pacific Ocean | collected 2015-01-20 | reverse complement strand
TATGACTAACAGAGAAGAATCTCGATTACTGTTAAGTGATGAAGGAAGAGATAGAATCGCTAAGATACATTTCCAAATGATAAAGGAAATAGAAAAAACTAAAATTATTTAATAATAAGTCTTTATAACAATATAAAGTAGAGTTATATTAGTGATATATGAATAGTGCGGAATTTATTAAATATATTTCTACCCCTCTTACTACTGAGGAAATGCAGTTATTATATAAGGCACATGATATTAATTATGATAAATGTGACTTATACTATGACTTTATCTTAAGTTTAAATAGAATGGTTGTATCTACCTTTTTAGGTGATGATGTAATTAATACTGAAACAGATATTAAAAATCATTATAAGTGGTGTGTAAAAGAAGTCATCAATAATTTTAAGGACGAAAATATAATTTTTAAGGATACGGATAATATTGAAGAGTATTTTTATTATTTTTATATTGAAATATTTTATAATGATCCCCATAAAAAAGATGTTATAACTAAATTAGATAAATTAGCTTTCTTATCCTTTGATTATAATAGAGTCAAAACAAGATCAGACATGGATGTACTATTAGAATTATATAGATATTTTGAAAAAAGTTTAGATTTTAAAATAAAAAAAAAGTAAATAAGGTTTATTTTATCGCAAAAATGTTTTATTGTTAATATATGAATAAAAAAATTAAATTCTTAGAAATTTTGTTAAGTGAGTTAGTATCGGAAAGAGATACTCTGGAAATGGATTTAAATATTATATTAAATAATACTCCCACATCCACACAACATCAAAAAGAAGAGTTTTCATTAGTATTAGAAAAAATAGTTAATGTGAATAATAAAATAAAAACACTGAGTGAATATTTAACTCAAATAACAACACCACAATCTGATTTAAAGGAATCGGGTGAATAATAAATAAATAAATAAATAAAAAATGGAAAATTTTGAAAATTTAAAAACGTTAGTTGCTAGTTTAGAAGAAGATGCAACAAAATTTTATGATAAAAATAATAAAGCTGCGGGTACTCGTTTGAGGAAGGGTTGTCAAGAAATTAAAAATCTTTGCCAAACAATTAGAGTAGAGGTATCAGAATTAAAAAAGACTGAAACTGCAACTGTATAAAGAAAAATATATATGATAGTAGACATCTTTAATAAAGTATTAATATTTTTATTTATCTTATCTATGTTAAATGTCGTGAGAAATTGTTTTTTTATTATAAGAAGTTACAGAGATAAAGAAAGATTTATGTTAAGTAAAGGGCCTTTAATTACTTTAGGGGTGTCTATTGCATATATTATTACAATAATAATAGAAGGAATAAATTTATAAAATGGTACAAGAAAAATTAAATTCATTACGACCATATGTTACAGGTATAAGATTTGTGAAAAATTTATCCGTAGTGGATGTAATAATGAAGGAGGGTTGGAATATTTTTGAATCGGATATCGTTAGTTATAAGCCTAGTACCAGTAATCCTAATTATTTTATGGTTTTCCCTAAAAATCCTGAAGATTCAATCGACATAGTTTTAACCCATGTAGAACATGTCATTAAAGTTAATATTGAAAAAGAAAATAAATTAGTTTTATTGAAGGCGAAAATTGAGGAGTTGAAACAATTATTCACTAATAAGTCTTTAAATGAATTGGAAAAATTAAAATTTGTTATACAGGAAGTTAGTGAACCTACATTAAAAGATTTAGATACAATCCCGCAAGTGGGTAGTCAAAAAAGTAGACATGTATCTCCGATAAGTTCAGTGGAACTACCACCTAAAGATAAATCATTAAATGTTAAATTAGAAAAAGAGGAAAATTAATTCCTCTTTTTTTTATCCCTCAAAGTGTTCTTGAATAGTATGTATTAACCAGGTCGTACCTGAGATTAAACATGAATCTAAAAATACTGACAAATAAACCCATTCTACCCCGTAAGAATAAAAGGGGGAGAATTGAGTTAATCCCGATAGGTATGATCCTAAAGATATACCAAAACCAACCCAAAAAGGGGTACACATCATACATGATAACAATTTACCAAAAAAACTAGGTGAAACTTTATCTGCAAATGATCTTAAACCTTCAAATATAGATCCGAATACTATTATATTAGAAATCCCATATCCTACTAAAATTGTTAAAATTAGTTCCATTTTCTTTATTTTATTAATTTATTTATGATATTTATTATTAGAAAGATACGCAATATGAGAATAATTGTCAATGAAAAACAATATAAAAGATTATTAAAAAATCAACATACCACTAAAAAATATATTAGTGAATGGGTTAATTATGTTGAAGACGTATTATACCCTTACCTTAATGAGGGGATGGTAGACGATACTTTATCAATTAGAAACCTTAGAAAAAAAATAGGTGAAACACCATTTTTTAAAAAAATGCCTATAGAAACCATTAATGTTAATTTATTACGCGGTGATAAAGGGAAGGTTTACCTAGGGGAATTTCAGGTACAGGATAAAATAATAAAAGAACTCGAATTAGACGTATATGTAAACAATAAAAATAATAAAGCAGATAATTTTTTAGAGGAATTTATTAAACTACATAATAGTATTTTAATTAGTGAACAACACCATTTAGTAATTAGTGATGAATTAATAGGTAAATTAACAACAGAAAAAGGGTATAGTGAATTAGAAAAGGAAGAGTTAATTCATCGTTTAAAAAAAATAAATTCGGACATTTTTGATACTACTGGATCACCTATGGTTGTAAAAGATGTTAATGAAAAAGAAAGATCTATAATTATTGAAAACCCTAATTTTACTCCAGAACAAATTTCTATATTACTTAATATGGAAGGGGCGACTGACTATTGGGATATGAAATTAAAAAATGGTGATGTAGAAATAAAATTAAAATCGTATAGCTGGGACGGTTCGGTTATTGGGGATTATTATGATGATAGTATATTAGTAGAACCAGAAATAGAACCAGAAGAAATGGACGTTATAGTGGATAAGGGTGGTGAAGAAATATATAATATTCCAGATGTAGATTATAAACACCCACCTAAAGGATCGTTTGCACTTAATGGTTTATCTTCTTGTTATAAAGACATAATGTGGATGATGAGTACGGTAGAGTCGGAAAAACATAGTTATGATAGTGTTAATCCGGGTAAGATTCTTCCCGGACTTAGTAATCTGACCATAATAGAAGCTTATGATTATATGGTTGCTATGGGTGGTAATGAAAAAACGGCAATGGGTAGATATCAATTCCTTCCTATATATCTTAAGGGATACGCCAATGCTGCAGGTATTGATACATCTACTGCAAAATTTTCTCCCTTAAATCAAGATAAAATGGTTAAAGCATATTTAGATAAAAAATTTAAAAGTAATGATTGTTTACAGGTTCATGACGCATTAGTTAGCCGTTGGGCAGGATTACCAATACTATACCCAATGAAAGGTAAAAGAAGAGGAGAAAGTTATTATGATGGCGATATTAATAGTGCCCATATAAGTGCAAATAAATTTCAAAAGTTATTGTACAATTGTGAATTATGTGACTCCACTAAATTAAAAGAAAAAATAAAACAAACATTCCCCCAAGAATGGGATGGTGCAACACCTATTGTATCCCCAAATGATGAGACACAAGATGGGGGTAAAATAGAATTAAATAAAAGAAATTTCCATAAAATCCCTGTGGGTAATAATTTATGGAGATCAGGACAAATGACATTAGAAGAATTAGAACATGTAATTAAAACTAAAGGTATAAAAAATATTGTTAGAATGAATAGGCATGATAATACAGTATATGGAGGAATTAATAATGGGACAATAGTAAAACCAGAAGAGGAGAAAGAATTAGCAGAAAGACTAGGGGTAAAATATCAATTTATAAGTGCACATAAAGGGTATCAATCAGGTAAAGGATATGAAGAAACTACAAATAAAGTACAACCAATTTTAAATAAAGGTAATACATTAATTCATTGTACTCATGGTGCGGATAGAACTGGTGGTCAGGTAGGTAGATTTATGAAAGATAATACTAATTATTCTGATCAAGAATTATGGGATTATACTACACAATATAATGGTTGGTGTAATATGGGTAAATCTAAATTTGAAGGTAATAGCTCAACCACAAAAGGTGGGTTTGATGCATATGCACAATCATTTATTGATGATATAGACTATAATAAAATGAAAGAATTATGTGGCAAAAAATCTGACAATAGTAAATCTGTAAGTCATAAATATAAGGGAGATATTAAAATTTTAATTATTGGGGATTCACAAAGTGTAGATGATGTAAAATATGGTAAATACTCTAATAAGTTATTATCTAAACCTAAATATGGGGGTGATGTGAGAGCTAAAGTAGGTGCGAAAACTTCATGGATGTTACAACAACTTAAGAACATACCTAAAAATAAGTTAAAAACTTATGATTATTTTATAATATTTGGTGGTGGTAATAATGCGGCGTCTAAAAGTGCCAGTGCGGCAATAATACCATTAAAAAGTATGTACGCCTATATTAAAGAGAATGGTAAAAAAGGTGCAAAAATAATTGGAATAACCCCACCTAATAAAAAATTCCGCACAGAAAAAACAGGAACACAATACCCATCCAATGATGATATAGGTAAATTTGTGGAGAGCCAAGTGGGGAGTAATTTAGATTCTTATATAGAGTTAAGAAACGCACAAAAACAATGGTTTGCGGATGATGGGTTACATTTAAATCCCGCCGCACATACCCTAATAACCAATGAATTAATGAAGAGGATTAAATGAAAAAATACGGAGGAGTTTTATTAATATGTAAAAAAAGTAATAAGTTTTTACTCTTAAAAAGGTCACCACAATCCACCTACCCCAAAACATGGGCACTTGTGTCTGGTGGTATAGAAAAAGGTGAACAAGTTTTAGAAGGAATTAAAAGAGAATTATGGGAAGAAACCCAAATAAAAAGTGATGGTATTAAGTTTGATTTTTTTGAACACCAAGATAATCTCCTACCTTATTTTGACTTTTATGTTGGATATTGTGAGGAGGAATATAAGTGTATATTAGATGGTGAAAACACCGATTGGGGATGGTTTAGTATTGATAATGTCCCTAAACCTTTATTTCCTACATTATATTCTTCACTCCTAAGAATTTTATAACTATATTTGGAATATGGATGAAATTAAAAGGGAAGAAAACTTAATGGCGTTTGATAGAGAAAAAACGGAATTAAAAAAAGAACAATTCATCAAGCAAATCCGCAATGGTTTGGGGGAACATATTAAAAAAAACGGTAATAAAATAAAGAAAATTAAAAGAACCAGAAAAGAAAGGTTTTGGTCATTTCTTAAAAAAATATTTTAATGGATTTAGAAAAGGTTTTAGAGATTGCGAATGAATGTGTTGAAAATGAAGTGATTCCAGTAGATGGATTAACCTTAACATATGCATTAGATAAAAAATCACATAGACATTTAGATGAGGAGTTATTTTATAAAACTAATAATAATAATTCCTCTTTCTCTCACAATGAAGTTATTGAAGTTACTATTGCGGGCATCACTTTCGTTTTTAATCAAAAATAATTTTACATTCTCATTTTTTTTATGTAACTTTACCCAAAAGGTAGATTATGCAAGAAAATGATGACATGCAAGATTTTATAGATTTCATTTTAAATGATGATGTAAAACAAAAAGAAAAAGAGTTAGGTCTCTCCCATCCTAGTGTTGATTATGAACAAAAGGAAAGAGAAGTCGCAGATAAAATAGAAGAAGAAAGAGAGGTAGAGAAGATGTCGTATTTTGCATGTAATAGATTTAGTGGTGATGATAGGGGTGTATGTGATAAACTTCATCGTATGGGGAGATGGTTAAAAGAGAAAGATGGGTTGGATATGCAACCTATTATAGACACTCTTTTAAAACCAGATAAGACAAAAGAAGACGTAAATCCAAAATTTCAAAAACCATTAAAATATCTTTATGAGTCTAAAAAGTTTAAAGATATAACTTTTAAAAACGGTGTATATACATCTCAGAGACTAATAGGTAAAGAATTGGTAAGGGATGAGAAGGGAGATTGGATATTTGTAAATAAGTTAAACACTAGTTGGAGTGATCTTGCAGAACTACTTACAGAACTACTTAAAAGAGGTGATAAAATAGAAGAGGTAAAAGGTATGAATTTCACTGAACTAAAAATATATCTATTAGACTTAAGGGAGGCAGGTAAACCAACAAGAAGTAAACCTCACACATCCCATCTTTATAGACTGTTAGATAAATATTTCGACATTAAAGAGTATAGAGATTTCACTAATAATACACGTAAGAATACGGTTATTGGTGATGAAGTGGAAGATTTAACCATTAAGTTATTGGAAAAACAAGGGTTTAAGTTATTATATCACGGTTCTAACGGTGATTTTATTGATATGGTATATGGTATCGATATGATTATGGAGTTAGATGGTAATGTATTTTTCATACAAGTTAAGAGTAAAGCGGAGGCAGCAAGACTTTCTATGGATTATGAAAATTATAGATACATTGATTTATTCGCTGGTGAATCATCAGATAATAATGGTATAATGTTGTACGACAGAGATTCAATGAAAGAAGGTGAGTTCATCGCCAAAGATATCCTACAATATAATTTAGATTATTTGATTAATAAGTATTCCAATTAAAGGGATATTTATTAATATATGGATAAAAAATCATTAGACATAATAGTAGAAGAATTCTTTGATACCGGTAAATTGGTGTTGAGAGAAGATATTGAATCCGATGTTGATAATAAAGATTTTGATGTAGAATCAGAAGAGGATATACAAATATACGATGATGAAAATATAATACAAAAAGAAATAGAATATATTGAATCAGAATATGGTTGGTTAAGAAACGAAGAAGAAGTTAAGAAAAAAATACAAACCGATTACAAAGGAAAAAGAATAATTGATAAAGGTGTCTTTAATGCAAAATATATTTTAACCAATGAAATTAAAAAAGATAACTCATTTGTTTATTTATACAAGAATTTTCTAGAGTTTTTAAATAAAGTAAATACAATATTAGGTACTGATATAAAAATCAAAGAAGACACTTTTACTACAATGACGGGGGGATATTCAGAAAATACCAAAAATGTATACGGTTTAAGTGATGAACAAATTAAAAAGTGGAAAGAAGTAAAACAAGAAAACAAATTAGGTGGGCAATTTTCAGCTTACGGAAGAGAAAAAATTGATGAGAGGTTTGATGAACTAAAAGAATATTTAAATAAAACTAATGTTTGGGAAATAGATTACTCAAGAAATGATTTATTAAAAGAATTTGGTTTATTTGGTATCAAAAATTTTGAATTTAATGAAATAATTGACGATTTTAAAGGAAACCCTACAAAAGAATTTTATTTAAAATTTATTTCTAAGATAGTTGATGATGAAAAGACTAAATACTGGAAAACATTTGTAAAATACTCTAAAGGTATTAATGAAATTATAATCAACAATAAAATTCCCAAAGAACAAATTGAGAAAGGTAAAGACAGTACCCAAAAATATACTAAGAGTCTAAAAACTTATTTTGAAAAAATAAAAAATAAAGAATATTGTTATATTTTTAGTAACAACTGTGAATTATCCAGTTCTGATATAGAAAAAGTTATGGACTTTTTTGGTAAGACATATGAAAATAGTTTTTTAACTAAAGGGTTTAAAAAAGATGGTACTAGAGGTATTGAGTCTAGAATACACAATTTAGGTGATGTAGATTTTAGTTTTTCTGAAAAAATAAAATCAGATGATTTTGATGTAGATGATATTTCTAATTTTATAATTAAAAATATTGAGGATTATTTAAAGGGAAAAGATAGTATTACTAAATACGATTTATTAGCTGATGGAGATATAAAAGATAGTGGGGGTAATGTGATAATACCCGATAATGGTAAAGTAGAAGTAAAAGATATAAATAATCAAGATAGTTACTTATCGGAATTTTTAGCTTCTCCAGTTAAAAAAACAGAGTATGGGGTAAGAAATAATCCTATATATTTAAAAAGATATAATGAAGTGATTGGTAAAGTTTATGATTATATAAATAAAAACAAAAAAGAAGATATTATTGATAAAATCAAAGTAGGTTTATCGGGTATAATAATATCCAATAATATTTATATACCTAACGAAGACAATAATATAGAATTTTATTTATCTAATGTTGGTCGATCTAACCCAGAAAACCAACTAAGAATCGCAGTTAGGTATCAGATTAATAAAAATAATTGGAGAAATTTTTATAAAATAGGTGATGACGGTATATTAAACCCAATTGAAGAAGAACCAAACATATCAAATAAAGAAAAACAAATTTACGAAACAAAAAGTAAATTAGATAATATAATAGAAGAATTCTTTGATACCGGTAAATTGGTATTGAATGAAAATTACTGGAATGATACACTAAGAATATTTACTAATTTAAGAAATAATCCTCAAACCGTTGATCAGTTATTAGATAGATATGACAGTATAGAAAAATCTCAATATTATTCAGTTGAAGAGTTAAACGACATAATGGTTAATGATGAAATGCCTGTATTGGATTTTATTGAAGGTTTAAAAAGTGATGAAGTTGATGAAGAAGTATATGAGGAAGATGGGGTTATTTTTGATGAACCAACAACTGACACTACTGAGGTAGAAGATGAAAAAGAGGTAGAAGATGAAAAAGAGGTTGAAGTTTCTGACGAAGAATCTAAAGAAGAACCATTATATATTAGTGATAAAGTAGAAAAATTAACCAATCCCATACAAAGAAGAAGACAAATTGAAAAACAAAATAATACTCCTTTATTATCATTATCTAGAAATTATAGTGGTGATAAAGATAGTGAGTTATATAAGTCTAATTTAAGATTGTTACAATATATTTTATGGAAAGGAATATGGGGGGATGGTAATAAGTCTATTATTATGAATCAACAGTTATCTCCAGAGGTGGAGAATAAACTTACACAAGAAATTGATAATTCTGAGTTTGGTGAAATCACAGAATATTTATTAGACATATTTCAAGGGCATCATAAATTAAAAGATTATAAAAAAGAAAATAATATTATAATGCTAACCTCACCCCACTTTGTTGAGTATAAAAAAGAAGTTGAAAAATTAAATAAGACAGTAGATGAGTGGACATGGGATAAATTGATGGAAGTGATGGAGGGTAAAGAAATTAAAAAATTAAAATCCATACCTGATTCTGAAGGTAATATAGATAGAATTGTTGATAAATCTCAGATAAAAACTATAGACCCAAATAAGGATACCTTTGATCAAAGTAAGAGAGATATGTTTAAGTCATTATCTCTTAAATTTTTTAATAATTTACATAATAATGAAATATATAAAACGACATTCCAAAAACAATGGGGGGATTTACAACAAAAGTTTTTGAAGGGTATACAAAGAGTAAGAAAAATAGAAGAATTAGAGAAAAAAAGAGAAGATTTTATTAACCGATTCCCCAACGTCAGTACAGGAGTATTAAGGGCCAAATTTGCTAGGGAAATTGAAAACCTAAAGTCCACATCAAATAATATAGATGGAGAACCCATAGAGTTTTGGGAAAATTATAAAGATAGATGGGACGAAATTAATAGAAGAACAGGTGGTGGAAGTACTGAAGGAGAAAAAGAAAAGGAGGATTTACAAAAAGAATATGTTAAATATAGAAATCGAAGATCTACTATTGAGGGTATATATGAAAAAATAATTGATAAATTAAAAGAGGGATTGAGAGATAGAAAATTATCTATAAATGAAATTAACACCATCTTACATAATGTAAATGACTCATTATATAAAGTATTTGGTACTGATAGACAACTTAACACACAAATAAACAATGCTAGAAACCTAGTTAAGGATCTATTTGATAAATTAAGTAAAAAGGATAAAATAGATGTATATGACGTAGTAGATTTCTTAGAAAACATAAGTACTAGAAAACTTAGTTATGATGTATACGAAAAAAGTTTTTGTGAGTGTGAAGGTAATTATTTTAGAGGGTGTAATGGGAAAGAAGGTGATAAATCTAAGTTATTCAATACTGCCGTAAAAGAAATTAAAAAATATTTAGACGGAGACTTCAGAGATTTGTCAATTACAGGTGCTTCCGAATCAATTTATAACTTAATTATAGATACTGAAACTACTAAAGCGGATAAGTATGATATAATATCTAATACTGCGGTTACTTTAACTAATAATGTAGTAATACTTGAAGGTAAAAAGATTGAGGTTAAAAAATACGATGAGAGTTCAACATACACCTTATCAGAATTTATTGGTTTATATAAAAAACAAAAGGATATAGTTAAGTATAAATACGAAAATGAGGAATATTATAAAAGATATAATAAAATAATAGAAGACATAGTAAGACGTTTAAACTTGGATGATAATGGATTAATAAATAGCTTCATAAATAATACAGAAGATGACAATAAATTATTTGGTGTTTTTGTTAGTAATTATATGTTTTATAAGTACGATCAAATAGAAGTATTTTGGGATACAGATTCAGATCAAAAAAGATTTAGTGATGAATTTAGAATAACTCTTAAATTTAGAATTAGAGATAACGAACAACCTTCCCAATGGGTAACAGGTAATTGTAATCTTGATGAACCTAACACCATAGAAGAATCAATAACCAACTTTTTCGACACAGGTAATTTTGAATTTTAATTGTAAATTACTATATTTACAAAAAATTAAATATTTATAGATATGGGATGTGATATACATATGTGGGTAGAAAAGAAAAATCCAGTTACACATAATTGGGATAAGATGGGAAAAGTATTTTTCGATTCTTACGGTGCGTCACTAATAGTTAAAAATTTAGTGGAGGTTATGGGTATAACTGCAGAGGAGTCGTGGAATATTTTACAAAAATGGAGAGATGGTGAAGAACCTTCTAACAAAACTGAGGAATATATAATAGGGAGGTACATACCAAAAAATATGTCAGATGAACATTTACATTGGTGGGATGCAAAAGAAAAAGGATTATTACCCTACCCCTATAGTGATCAACCTTATGGTGGTAGATGTTACAGACTATTCGGTGCATTGGCTGGGGTTAGAGACACATCAATGGAAATGGTGGTACCTGGTAGATATGATGAATTACCGGATGATGTAAGTGATGAGTTAAAAGGGATGTCCGATGAATATGGAGTTGATGCACATTCTCATAGTTACTTAACATTAAGAGAGTTAATGGATAGTAAGTATTATAAAATGACTGGTAAAGAGTTAAACGATATAGGTATTGACGCATATTTCTTTAAAACTATGGTTCCTGATTTACAGAAATTTGGTAATCCCGATGATATAAGAATAGTATTTTGGTTTGATAATTAAGGATGGGAGATAATAATAGAATATTAGTAATTGGTGTAGATAAAGATATACATGAATCAATTAAGATGGAATTTATATCTCTTAATTATGAGATTTCGTGTGTAGTATACGGTAAAGAAGGTTTAAAAAAAATAAAGGAGAGTAGGTTTGATTGTATAATATTAGATGAAAAATTAGTAGATGTGGATGGTAATGATCTATGTCAAACTATTAGACTAGAGGATCAAAAAACCCCAATCCTATATATTAGCTACCATAAAGATGAAGACAAAAAAATAAATGCCCTAAAATCAGGTGCCACCGATTATATCACTAAACCTTTAAATTATAGTGAAATATTTTATAAAGTAAAAAATTATATAAAATTAATTGGTAAATCTTCTAATAATGTATCTATAGATAAATTAAGTATAGGGGACTATACTATAAATTTTAATTCTTTTGAGGTAATGGATAATGAAAACAATACACAAAGATTAACCCAAAGGCAAGTAAAACTTTTAAAATTATTAATAGATAAAAATAATGAAGTGGTGTCTAGGGAAGAAATTTTAGAAAAGATCTGGGGTTACGATGTTTTCATAAAAACACGTACTATTGATAATGTTATTCTTTCATTGAGAAAAATTTTCGAAAAAGATAAAACACCTAACACTTACTTTAAATCCGTAAGAGGTGTTGGATATAAATTGACAATTTAAAAATTGTTAAGTATATTTATGTAGAAATTGCTCCGTTCGTCTAGGGGTTAGGACGCCAGGTTTTCATCCTGGTAACAGGGGTTCGATTCCCCTACGGAGTACAAAAAGGACTGGTAGTTCAGTTGGTTAGAATACCTGCCTGTCACGCAGGGGGTCGCGAGTTCGAGTCTCGTCCAGTCCGCAAAAAACCCATTGTCGGGTCGTCTAGTTGGCAGGACGCCTGGTTTTGGTCCATGAAACGGAGGTTCGAGTCCTTCCCCGACAACATTTAAAAAAAAATAAAAAAAAATTTGACTTTTTAAACTCTTTGTCTTATATTTGTATCACACTTTAAAAAAAACAATTAAAAACCACCAAACTATGGGTAATTCAATGACTAGATATAGAGAAATGGAAGAAGAAAAGGCGTTATTAACCGAAAACGGTATGTCTACAAATAACACTACACTAAATAACTGTGTAGATTTATTTTTTTCTATTGGGGCAATGAGAGGAAAGAATAAGGTTAAGTTAATTGAAAAATTTTCTAATGCATATAGTGAGAATCCATTAGTTGCAACTCGTATCCTTTTTTGGGTGAGAGATGTTAGAGAAGGGGCTGGAGAGAGACAAATCTTTAGAGATGTTATTTCTCACTTAGTAAAACTTTCACCAGATGTTGTTAAAAAGAATGTTCATCTTATTTCTGAATACGGCAGATGGGATGATGTATTTACATTAATTGGTACTGACTTAGAAGGTATGGTTATAGATTTAATCGTAACTGCATTAGGTAACGAAGATGGTTTATGTGCTAAGTGGATGCCACGTAAAGGTGAAGTATTCAATAAAGTAAGGAGATCATTAAAAGTATCACCAAAAGAATTAAGAAAAATATTAGTTGGTTTGACAGATGTAGTGGAAACTAAGATGTGTTCAGACCGATGGAAAGAGATTGACTACTCTAAATTACCGTCATTGGCATCTGCAAGATACCAAAAAGCGTTTTGGAGAAGAGATGAAAAAGGATATAACCAATTTGTAGAAGACCTGAAAGAAGGTAAAACGACAGTTAATAGTGGGGCATTATACCCATATGATATATTAAAAACTTTGTTTACTGGAGTTGATGAAACAGTTTCTCAACATCAGTGGGATAATTTACCTAACTTTATGGAAGGTAATAAGGATAGAGTTTTACCAATGGTTGATGTTTCAGGTTCAATGAGTTGTTCCGCAGGTAGTAATGATTCACTTACTTGTATGGATGTAGCAATCTCATTAGGTATCTATATTTCAGAAAGGAATG
>Ga0098061_1001049_pt1 | contig 13445 bp, 13 predicted proteins | sample 22_taG_FD_92579 | JGI IMG/M metagenome (GOLD analysis project Ga0098061, IMG submission 92579) | Marine viral communities from the Subarctic Pacific Ocean - 22_ETSP_OMZ_AT15343 metaG | ecosystem: Environmental > Aquatic > Marine > Oceanic | place: Subarctic Pacific Ocean | collected 2015-01-20 | reverse complement strand
TATAGTTGTTATTCTCTTTACTTATTAATATTATAAGATAAGTATAATGCTGAAGCTTTAAAGTTGTATATAATCAGGTTCGTTAAGTTAAAATAATCGTTAAAATTTTAACATAAACAACAAATACTCCTTGGTTATCAATATGCAAGCAACTAAAAAAAGTATATTCTTTAAGGCAAAATATCTTTCTGAAGAATTCAAAGAAGTAAAGGAAAAATTTGATAATTATTGTGCAGACTTTTTCAAAGAAGTAAATAAATTACAAAAATCAAATATTTCTTCAGAGCCAGATAAGGCTGAAAATAGCGTTATAAAAGCAGAATTTATTGAACAGCAGGAAACGCAGGCTCCTGCCCCTTCCGAGGAGCCGGAAAGTGATCCTGAAGATAATCCCAATATTTCTGCTGGGCTGAAAAGACTATATAAAAAGATAGCATTAATAACTCATCCCGATAGACACCCAGAATATTTATCTGAAGAGAAAAAAAAAGAAATGATTGATATTTATAATAGAAGCTCAAGCGCTATAAGGGAAAGTGATTTATTTTCTTTGCTTGATGCAGCATCGGAGCTTTATTTGGATCTGCCAAAATTAGAAAAAAAAGAAATAAAAAATATTAAAAGAAAATGTTTAGAACTTGAATCTAATATCAAAGAAATAAAAAATACCTACCCGTGGGTGTGGGGAGAACAAGAGGACCTGACCAGAAAAGAATATATTATTAATTCATTTATTGATTTAAGACACAAAAACTAGAAGTGCTAATAATTTTAAGAATAGAGAGGATATTGCTATGAGGCCAACAAAATATTTAACGGGAGATGATTATGAAGATTTGTTTCTTCATAATGGCAAGTATTGGTTCTGCCATAATGAGGGAGAGATTATAATCATACCTGCAGTTGGAGATATAGTTGAGTATGAAAATGGCGAACGTAATATAATATGCTTTTATTCATCTTTTGATACAAATGGAGATCTAGCTCTTGACGTAAGAATGTTTGATAAGTTGAAAACGAATATAAATAGGCGAGGAAGAAGCAACGAGGCATTGTCTGTTACGCCAGAAGCGGAAGATGGTGCCTGGCCGCCCGAGGGTTGCAAGATGATAAGAGATGGAAGGGTCATATATCCTATTTCTAAATGTTATTATGTAATAAATAAATCATTGTTATTAAAACAGTCATTAAAGCAGAAGGCTTTAGAATTATATAAGTCTGCTTCGAGTAAAGTTTCAAAAGCTTTGAGTGTAGCAGGGGAGAGTTTCAAAAAAGTAAAAAATATTTTACTTTCATTGCCAAATATGGCTTCACAATTCTGGAAGGCTATTTCTGACACATTTTCAAAAACCCTAGATATGTCAAGAAATATGTTAAAAAAAATAAAAAATATTTTTCATTGATAATAATATAGATTATTGTTTCATTTATTTTAGAATTAATTTTTTAATCAAATATTGCTAATATATTTTGTAGATACGAATATACCACAGCTGTATTTTCAGAAGTATATTCGTTAAAATTAATCTCTAGTACCGTTAGTCATAGTTTTATGCGTATAGCCGTATACTTGGCTATATGTTTTAACTTTATAATATATAGGAGATTATATTATGGCTTTTTTAACAAAAGTAAAAAAGAAGCAACTGGAAAATGTTGCAATTAACAAGCTGTGGGGAAATGTTGGAGACGCTGCTGCGCCCCCGGATGAGGTTGAGATCGATGTCGCCCAGGGTGGTCTACAGGATTCGGATGACGTAATTCCGACTTCTGCCGCTGTCACAGCTGCCATTACAGGTGCGGCCCAGTCTATGGTTTCATTGACAGACACGGATATTTCTGGCGCTGGTCAGGCACACTTCGTGATTTATGATAACGATGACTCCGAGTGGCAAAATCATGCTTTCAGCGGAGATGTTCTTTGTGACAAAGATGGTGTGATGACCATTCAGTCAAACTCTGTTGCCTTGGGTGATGATACAACCGGAAACTATGTTGCACAGGTTACTACCGCCGATGGACTTTCGGGTGCAGTTAACTCCGAAGGTGGTACTGCTGGCTTGTCGATAGATGCTACTCAGACGGTTATTTCTGACATCCAAAACGATGCTTTGAAAATTGGACGATCAAATGATGGTGGCCCTCTTGGAGCCGATGATGAATACATTGATTTTTCATCTGCAAATGAAATTCAGATGAAAGTTAATAATGCCTTAAGGTTTAAGGTGACAAATACTGGTGCTGAAGTTGCTGGAAACCTTACTGTTACTGGTACTACAACTACAGTTAATGCCGACAACTTGCTGGTAAAAGATAAGTTGATCACCCTCAATGATGGTGGTTTGGCAGACTCCGGTAACGGTGTAGGCATCGAGGTTGAAGAAGACGGCGGGATCACAGGCTATCTCAAGGTTAAAAATGATCGCAGTGGTTGGGATGTTAAAGCTCCAAGCAGTGCTTCTGTTCTTTCGGTAGTTCCTACTGCCTCTTCAGTCTTGAGTCTGGGTGCAAATGTTACGGTGACAGCTACCCTGGCGGTAGATGATGTTTCTGCAATCAACCAGAGTGTAAAAACGGATGCTTCCCCGACCTTTGCTGGGTTGGCTCTGGCCAACGGTAACATCACCTCGGGCGGAAGCATCCAGTGTGACAAGGTGTATCCTTCTGTTGCAGGAGATGGTCTTGAAATAGACTTTTCCACTGGAGATACTACCAAGAACAAGCTTATTCTGAAGGACAACCAGGCCGATGCGCTTAATATTGTTGAAGGTTCCAATTCTTACATGAAATTTGTAACGACTAATGGGCTGGATGAAGCTGCGAGTGGTTATATACAGGTTTCAAAGCCAATTGATGCATCTGCTGCTGGATTCTCTAGAGTTAAAGATCTGGGTTTCCGCAATGTACAGTTTGGGCTTACTGATGACTCCGGGCAGAATCAACAGAATATATCAGTGAAAGCCGCTGCCCTTGCAAACTCTGTATGTGGTAAGATTGAGCGTATATTGTTACGCAACACAGCCGGCCAGCAAAACTCTGAAGTCGAATGTTTAGCTTATGCTACGGGTCATGATGATGCAGGCAATGAGGCTTTCAACCAGGTATTCCTTAACGGTGTTTTGCAGCAGGTTGAGTATGTAGGTACACAACTGGGCGCCTATTCTGGCGTTGATGCTCAGAACTTCATTCTTGGAACTGCTAATATGGGTCATAACAGTGAAGATGGAAAACTTTCCAAGCTACAGAATAATGTTACTGACGCTTTGCTGCTTCGTGACGCCACAGGCAATTTGCTAGTATGCATTCCAGAGGCTGACCTTAGTGATAAAGATGTTCTGCGCATGATCATATCGTAAGATATAAAACAGAATAATTGTTTTCTAATTGATTTATGAATTTACTGAAGAGGGGAGGGTAATTCCTCCCCTCTTGCTTCACTACTAATTTTAAATAACAATATAAGGGAGATAAACATGGCCAGCACAGCCTATCAAGCACCAGCGATTTTAGTCGATGGAAAATATCAAAGAAGATTTAGAACCTCCGATGGAACCTTTAGAACTGAAATATTAGAGGATGAAGATATAGGAGGGGTTTCAACGGGTACTGCAGCTGATATAGCTGCTAATTTTGTTGTAGAAGATATGTCAACAAAGATAGTCACAGGAGAGGGTACGTTAACAACGGATAATGATTTTGTTAGCACAAGTCTTTGCGTATATTTAAATGGAATAAACATTATACATGACACAACAGTAGTTAGTGATAATACTTTTAATATAGGTTCTCATTGGGCAGATCTTCTTGTTAATGGGGAAGATGTTTTATTGGCCGTTTATTTTGCTAATGAATAAAATAAGGGAGAAATAATACAATGGCAATGGGAAGTTATAGTTTGGGATCTTCGGTAAGAATACCTCTTCAAGTTACGGAGGGAGCCGTCGCAGAAACCGGCAGTATATCCCCAACAATACAGTCGATTGTAAAGCCAAGTGGAGCTTCAGATTCTGGATTCCCAGCCGCTATGACCGAGCTTGACAGTGATTATGGCGCATATTATTATGATTATACACCAGAATCTGTAGGTGATTATATAGTAATTATTATCTTTACAGTAGAGTCTCAAGAATATACAACTCTTGAGAATTTTACAGTTAAATCTACAACAAGAGCAGCACCAAGAGCAGAGTCAAGATAATGGCAAATAATAGAAATAAAGCGATTCGCGATGAAGAAGTAGAACTCAGCATTCAGTATTATGGCCCTGATGGTCTGGAGATGAGTGCCGACTCAACTCCGGAAATCAAAATAACAGATCCAGATGGCAATATAATAGTTGGCCCAACGTCAACCGGCGTAAGCCTTGAAGATACTGGGCTTTATGTATATACTTATGACGTAGGAGCGTCAGTAGAAAAAGGGCTTTGGACAGACACGTGGACCTCTGTGGTCGATGGCGTTTCTCTGTCGAATGAGTTTAAGTTTCTTGTAACAGATGACGCCTCCGCTGTGGCAGGAACAGTCACGCTTGGCGATGATGTTGAGTTTGATTTTTCCGAAGCAGAGCTTACGGGAATTAATATTTTATTAAAGTTTCTTAAGGCTAGACTAAGATCAGATGGAAAGAAGCCGAAGAGAGATGAGTATGGTGCTTTTATAACGGATGGTTATGGCGAACTGGTAATGGAAGATTGCAACGTATTTAGCGATGAAGTGCTGGCCTGCTTTTTGTGCCAGGCTCTTTCCGAGTTTAATATGGTTCCATTTTTTACATCCTATATGTTTAGTGATCAAATAATTTATAAAACATTTTCTGCTGCAATAGTTGAGGGGGCTTTAATTGTCTCCTTGGCGTCTCAGGCTCTTATAGAAAAGGGAAGAGACTTTACAATTTCAGATGGCGGTATATCATACCAGCCGCCTCAGCTTGGCGATTTCTTGCAGTCCCAGTATCAAAACTGGCTCACAGCATATCGGGAGCGCCTGAAGATGATGAAGAACAGCATTCGTCCTGGACCTCAGACGTTTGGAACGTTTACAAACCTAAGCTCTGGAGCGCCGGCTTTCGTACGCCTACGCCATTTGCGCAGTCGCAAAATAATATAGTACAATATAAGCCTAGGAGATGTTATGAGAACCCCAGATAATTGTAAAATAGAATATTGTGGCTTTGAAAGCCCTAGAAGTTTTCAAGAGGTACAGTTTGAGCTTCTTGGTTTGAAGAATTTAATGAAGAAGGCAGAAGAAAGAATATCAATGTTAGAGCAGAGCTCTTTTCTCGCAGAGTTAGCGGCAAAAGAAGAGCATGAGGATCTGGCAGATTTTTTTGAATCTGATGATTCCCAGTGAGGCAGTAGTGGCAAAGAAAAGAACAAAAAAGTCATTTACACTTAGAGAGATATTTAAGGCATTGTCTGAAATAAGGGCAGCGTTGTTAAATGACGAAATAGCAATGGATATCTGCTCCGAGGCCGGAGAGGATGAGTCTATCCTTGAGGCTGTGCCTATTTACTTTGAGGAGATGGATGTTACGGCCAAAACTGTTAGCGGAAAGATAATGTTAAATCCGGCTCTTATAGACGAGCCGTTCATTATTATGATGAGATATGTGATCCATGAGCTTGTTCATGTTATGCAGCATTTGGATGGCAAAAAGAGAGATAAAGACGACGATGGAAATTATCTTGACAAAGAAACAGAAGAGGCGGCGTTTAAGCGGCAGATAGAATTCGACATGGAGCACAGGACGGAAAAAGACGTTGGCGAGTATATAGACGGCCTTTTGGAGTACCATGATTTCCCAGAGAAGAAAAGAGAAGAAAAAGAAGAGGAATTGAAGGAATTTGTGGATTAGCATAGATGATTTCTCTACTAATAGATAGGCCTCTTTTGGAGGCTTAATGTTTATTCTTTCAGGGCAGTCGCCAGCCGAAGGCGAAAAGCTTGTAGACTTAGATGCTCTTATAGAGTTTACGATCATCGATGATGATACGGGGATAGATTCGTCATCTCTGGTCGTTGAGGTCGCAGGCCATCGGGCGATAAGTGATCTTGAGTTTTCCGAAGCCTTTGATGGGGAGTATTCAGAGATAACTCCAGATGGAGATAATCTAAATATTGTTATACATCCAGAGGAAGAATTTAAAGACGGATCCACGGTTCTTGTAAAGATACAGGTTAAAAATTTAGATGGAGATTATTTTAATCGCTCTTATGTGTTTAAAACCTTTCCCTCGGAACCAATATTAGAATTATCATCTCCGGAAGATTCAGATATAATAAAATCAGATCAGGTTTTATTTTTGCAGTTTCTAGATATTGTTGACGATGTAGATGAAGATTCTATAAATATTAGTTTGAATGATTTGCAAATCGTTATAGATGGAGAGTTTCAGGATGGATACGATGAAGGTCTTTCGGAGATAACAAAGATAACCAATGGAGCAACTGTAAGAATTGACTCGACAGAGGTTCTTATGGATGGCGATTATGTTTTAGCTTATTCTGTTGAAGATTTATCTGGAAATAAAAGAGTTAGTTCTCTTAAGTTTTCTATTGCTCTGCCGGCAGCTATATTGCCATCTGTGTTTCCTCAAGTTACTTTTGTGGGAAGAAATCAAGGAATTAAAAAAGTTTCAAATCTTGGAGTTGGAGATACGTTAAAATTAGAATGGTATAAGCCAATATCTAGATCGTATCGAGGGGATAGTTATATCCTTATTTATCAAGATGAATCTAGACTTGAAATATTTGATAGTTCTCCAAAATATTTGGCCACATCTGAAATCGATGAGGCGATAGTTAAGGGGTATACCCCCGGACTTACTATGTCATTCGCGGCGCGAGCCCTTGAGACCTTTAGGGGCTCAATGTCAACGGATGGCATGGAGGAGGTAACGGATGGACTGTATGCCATACCAGATAGCGTTGAGATATCAGATACAATTTTAACCGAAAGTATGATAATAGATGTTTCGTCAACAGATGGTTTCCCGGAAAGTGGAAATATACTCGTTAACTCGTCAGAGGTTATAAAATATATTGGAAAGACAGATACATCGTTTCTTGTCCCAACCGGCGGCCGGGGGCTGAACGGAACATCTCCAAGTATTTATCTTGAGGGAGATTCGGTAGAACTGTTTGTGGCGTGCCAGGACAGCAATACGGTTATTATAATGGCGACTCCTCATTATCAGGATGGATCAGAGAGTGGCAGAGAAGTTGATAACGTAGGGCTTGTTGTAACCGATTACACAGATAATGATCAAAAGTTTTTTCAAGGATATGATTTTTGCGGATATCACAGAGCTATGCCGCAAAGAATATTTCAAGGAGTCGATGACTGTGGGAGCTACTTGGGCGGCGAGTTTAATGGCCAGCGCGGCATGAACTTGTTCGACAGAATGCTAAACAGAGAAGAAGTGTTGCTAGATCAGAGCGGCGAGCCTGTTGTTCTGCTCAAGAGAATATGGGATGGGGAAACTTGTAGTTGCTCAACGTCAAGGCGCAATCACCCTAAGGTAAAATCTTGCAAAGTTTGCTTCGGAACGTCATATAGGGGCGGATTCGAGCAATATAACAACAGAAGAAGGGAAGATACCAGGCTTATGGTAATGTTTGGAGATACAACTGAGGACCTGAAGCTTGGTGCTCATCAGCATTTAGAGCAGGTTTATGAGCCGCAATGTTGGACCCTTCCGACTCCAGCTATAAAGGATCGAGATTTAATTGTTAGATTTGATTTTAATGACGATATAGAATATATATATGAAGTTTTAGATACAACAAAAGATAAGTTGTTTTATCGTCATTTTACAAGACAAAAATTGAGACTCAAAAGGTTGGACAAAACAGACATCGTATACACATATCCATATGAATTGGATATTTAAGGAGGAATTATGTATTGGATAAAGAACACAAGTGGAAAGCCAGATGCTATGTTAACATTTGCTTTGGTTGCATTTGGGGTTGTAACTTTGAACATTTTGCTTGCAACATTTGGAAGAATAAGTTATGGAGAATTTGATATTAGTTTTCTACCGATGGAGGCCGCAACTATGACGGCATATTTGGCGGCAACTTTTACAGCTTATGTGACGAGAAGATGGACGGACAGAAAATATCAAGAGGACCCAGAAGAGAAATTCTTTTCTGAGGCAGAGTAATATGTCAGAAGAATCAGAAGAAAAAGGATTTTTTCATTTAGTTGGAGATCTTTTTAAAGGATTAAGCCTTAAAATTAAGTTAATTTTTGGGGCAATAATTGGCATATTTAGTTTTATTTTTGTGTTTATTCTTCAGAAGAGAATGAATGCAAGACAGATTTTAGAGCTAGAGCTAGAGAAGATAAGAACCGAGCTAGAAATAGAGATGGTTCAAAAAGATATTGATTTTAATCAAGAAAAAATTAATGCTTTAGAGTTACGAGAAAATGAAATAAGAGATCAGCTAAAAGAATTAGACAAATTAGAGCCAAGAGATTCTGTTACAAACGAAGAAATAGATGAATTTTTTGACGACAGGGGGTTTTAGATGTATGAAAAAATTGCTAAGCTAACGAAATTTTTCGGAAAAAATGATGATGAGCTAAATAGCATTATGGCAAAGGCCGGAAGGATAAGAAAAAAGCACCTTCTGATTAATATAGAAGACATGAAAGCACAAATTAATCCGGACATTGTTGAGTATAATGAGCCACTAGAGAAGGTGGAGGTGAATGATGAATAAAATTTTAAGTTTTATTATGGTCGCGGTTATTTCGTTTTCCTTAATATACACTCCCGTTGCTTTTGCCGGAGATATTGTTCCGGCAGGCACGACGCTTGAGGAAGAGTCTTATGTTTTTACTATAGACGAAGCAACCAGGTTGCTTCAAAGGGTTGAGGAACTAGAGATAAAAGAGCAAGAGCTAATAAGGTATCAGCAGCTTGATATCTTGAGGACCCAGCAGATTGATTTATATAAACTAAATATAGATTATAGCAGGACTCAGCTCGATTATTATTCTAGCTTGGCGAATACAAATCAGAATCTAATTGATAGATATAATAGAAGAGATAGGCTTCATAATTTGGAAAATATAGGATTTTTAATTCTTGGTATAGCGCTAACGGCCGGAGCCTTTGTGGCCGCAGATTCTATAACGGACCAAATGGAAGCAAATTAGTTGATAAGTCTTTATGATTTTAATGCTAATTTTATTTTATTAGTGTAACCAAGAGGGAAGTAATGCCAAAGTCAAAGTATCCAAACAATTTAGATACATCGATTGAAATACCAGCAGTTAGGGACAACATCATAGAGGTTGGTTCCGATGTTCTTAATAGTTTAAGATCTGCTATATTTCAAATAGAGCGCACCCTCGGCCTGAATCCTCAAGGTGCCACAGGCAACTCTGTTGCCGACAGAATAAATAGATCTCTTGATGGCAATGGCAATATATTAAAGTCTGCATTGGATAGGTCCAATGTTTTATCTGGGCCTATTACGGATACGGATGTATCAAAGACGGCCGCAGTAAAGGAAAGCAAGTTAAAGCTTGACTTTCCGACTCAGTTATTGCAAGATGAAATATCTCAAATAAATAATCAACTTGAAACATTTATTGATCAACTTGTAGCTCTAAGTTCTGTTATCTCATCCCATGTTCATCCCGATGCTATAAATAGGCATTATGGGCAGGCCATCGCAATTTTGGCAATAGGAAGCGAGGAAAGTTCTACGGCCACAATATCAACCGTAGATGCAACGGCCCAAGAGGTGTTCGAGGAGCTTTATGGTTCTCATATAAATTATGATGGATCTGATATATCTCTTACGAACAGATCGCATGAGGCAGACCAAATATTTTTTGATAACAATGATGTTTCGGCATATGTGCCCTCCGAAGATGTTCAGGGAGCTATAGAGGATGTTGTTGGCTTAACGCAGGGTGCTTTGGATGAGCATAGAAATACTTTTCATAAAAATGGAACAGTAAGAAATATTGTATCTAATGATTTGACAAATACAGATGAGGGAGTTCTAATAGCGGACTCTAGTGATGTAATCTTCTTTGACTATGACTCTACTGATACAAATAATACTTCTGCAGTTACAATGTCAGAGTCTCAAGATATTGGAGATTTTACAATTGAGAAATCTGATATTGTTCAAATAACAGATGGAGGAGAGGCCACGGAATATCAGATTCTTAGCTCCACCGTTACGGACGGGGCCGTTGATAGCCTGCAGATTTTCGGCAGATTTGTTGATGACGCAACTTCTGCTGCCCAAGTAAAAATTTATAAAAACATAAACCAAAGATCCAAGCAGGCAGGGCTATTGGTTGCAACTAGAGAGGACACCGGAGAGACATCGGCAAAAACGGTTCAGATTTCGAATCCAGATGCTGCTGCCATTGTATCTCTTGGCTGCAGGCCGCTGGAGATAACAACTGTAAATAGATATCTGAGCGTAACTATTGATGGAGACTCAACAATTGATTTAGATGTTTATGATGGAGATTCAGACAAGCAAACTGTAGACTCAGTAATAAAGGCTATGAATGATCAGTTTGCAACAAACGCAATGCCATGTCTAGCATATAGGCTGGACCAAGAAGGCGGCGGATCAGAGATAGCCATAGTTCATGACAACCCAAGTAGTAGCGCCGATTCATATACCCTTATGGTGTCTCGGGGAGATGATGATGCAATAGACTCTCTTGGCTTTGCGGATTATGAAGATTTAACAATAGACTCTCAGCCTGGAAACTTTTATTATATTCAGGGAGTTGCATATGAGGGCCTCGGAAAGAAGCTGGAAGAGACAGGTTTTACATTGGTTATGGGAACATCTTCTATAACTAGTTCGGAGCAAGACTTCTTGTCCATGGGAATAGCGGATTGGGATAATATAAATATATTTGGATCTTCAGACGATGGAACATATAGATTAGATTCTGTTGCCGAAGGAAGGCTTGTTGTTGATAGCAGCCAGCTGTTGTCTGGGTTTTCTGCGGAAGTTGATGATGCAGTATTCACAATATATAAGAATACTGTATCGTTTGATTCAATGACATTTGATGAAATTGGAACATCTTCTGCCGCAAGTGTTGTGGATATATTCATGGATAAGGAAAGGAATATATTTGCAGATAAAAGATTGGTTTATGGAATAGATTATACATCTGGAGCGGAGGCAATATTATCGGTAATTGATTTTGAAGGAGATATTGTAGAAAGCACCCTTACTATCATTGCAACAATAGATTCTGTAAACGAGACTGTATTATTAAGTTTAGACGGCGGTCCAGAGATTGTTCTAGATAAGTTAGTCGATGTTTATAGGGATATTTATTCTGGATCTGGAAATATAAGGTTAGTTCTTTATATAAAGGATTCTGCTAGTTTGTATGCGGCAATAGACGCCATATCTATTGATACATTGACGATGGAGATAGAGGCTGCTAGCGGTGTAAATTATGAAGAAAATCTTTTACTAGCTCGTGTTCATTATGAGAGCCAAAGAGGCCGCGTAACAGGCGCTGGATCTTCGATGCCTAGGGTGTTTTCTAAATTAGAAAGAGGCACTCTTGGGGAGAAAGATTTATCGGTTGACGCAAAAGATTTTACTGCCGAAAGGCCCATGAGAGAAACTCGGTCCAACGGAGTTATAAGGGGCCTTGAGATGGACACGGCGGCCGATGGCTCTGTATCGGACGATGGATTTCACGTTATAGATGTACCCGCCGGAGTTTGCTACGTAAAGGGCAAGAGGTTTGAGGTATCTGAGCATCTTAATTTTATAACGGGACTAGTTGCCGCCGATGTAGATAAGTTTTTTGTTGCCATAGACCAATGGGGCAACGTAGTCGTTGCTCCGGCGGATAGCGTTACATGTTCTTGTACTCTTGACGTTTCTAGCAATTGTATATTGGGATCGATTGAATGGGACGGAGTAACTGCGGTCGCGATAGACTTAAGATTGTTTATTGATAATTTAGATTTAACGATTCTTAACTCAATAATGGTTAGCCCGCAAGAGGGCATGGGCCACTTTACAGATATAAATAAGGCCTTAAGATATGCCAAGAGATTTTCTCAAATATTTCCAAACGCTGGAGTGCCAAGCGTGCATTTAAAATCTGGAGTTCATAATTTACTGATAGACATGACCGGCAATAATTATGACACATTTGTCAATGAGTATCAGGCTTCTTCCGATTATATAGACGCGCAATATAACAGCGGAATATGGATAAATTTTCCAGTAAATATAACCGGAGAGGGAAGCTCAACCGTTGTTTCGGTAAAGATAGATTGGGATGATTATCCATTTGTGGATTATGATCCAGCGACAGGATCGCCCGAAGAAAATTATGGTGATATATATATAGTTGGTGATGGTGCGCCAATAACGCCAGCTACGGATGATGACAAGCTAACAAGCGGGACTGTTTCTATATCTAATCTTAAGATGAAGAATTCTAGAATAATTATCGCAGATACTAGTATAGATGATGTTGGAGATGGAACAGGAGAGTTTTTTGATTTTAATATTATATTAAAGAATATAGAGTTTGAGTCAACTTCTTTATATGCTGGTTTGGTTGCTCTTTTTTCAACCAGTTCTGATCTTAATGGAAATGTTTCAATAGAAGGCTGTTCGTTTGCAATGTCTTTTATAGACTTTATCGCGTCTTCTTCTATTGGAGAGTTTTATACAATAAATATTTCAAATAATGTAACTAGGCCAATGACTTCTTCATATAGCGCCTTAGTCGGGGGTCACTCTACATCTGAAGACCCAATGAGTTATAGTGATTTGCCAAGGGAGAATTTTGTAAATATAACAGGAAATATATATTCTGGGGATGAAACAGATCCTGATATTAGCTACGTCGCCGCCGGTGTCGGCTCTGCATGGGGCGATAGAATAAGTCGCGATTTATATGTTGGAGGAAGTGTTGGCATTGGAACATCTTTACCTGGCTCCACTCATCACGATCCCGATGTGGATCCTATTCTGCATATTAGGTCTGGAGATTCTGGCGGAACGCGAGGGAACGACTGGCCGGACCCCGTCGCCAGCCTTGTTATTGAGGGAGAGGATTATGGGATACTAAATATTTTATCTTCAAATGGTGGCGTGAGCGGCATTAGGCTTGGAGACCAAGACGAAGCCATCGAGGGGGCTGTTGTTTATTATCATGCTTCAGATGAGTTGCAGTTTTATGCTGGTGGCACCAAGTACCTGTCCATTGCTAGCGATGGGGATGTAACGGCAGAGGGTAGGATTGTAATAGAAGAATCTACTCCTACCCTTGTTTTGGCCTCAGGTACCGACGAATATGCCTGTCTGGCTCACTCTACATCTTATGATGATGAAACGAACTCAATACGCTTTCTTGGAGATCAGCACACTACGGTCCTAAATGTTACAACCAACTCCCCAACGGG
>Ga0098061_1001048_pt1 | contig 13450 bp, 8 predicted proteins | sample 22_taG_FD_92579 | JGI IMG/M metagenome (GOLD analysis project Ga0098061, IMG submission 92579) | Marine viral communities from the Subarctic Pacific Ocean - 22_ETSP_OMZ_AT15343 metaG | ecosystem: Environmental > Aquatic > Marine > Oceanic | place: Subarctic Pacific Ocean | collected 2015-01-20 | reverse complement strand
CCATTATAATTTATTGATAAGCTATTAATAATTACTTTGGAATATATAAAATCCCCTATTCTCAATATACATACAGGCGGTCTTCCAAATGCTAAGTTTTGTGGTGCTAGATTTGCATCTTTATCATATATACTCGGACCTTGTCTGGTACATTGTTGTAAAAAAGTTACTCTCGTATTTAAACCTTCAGGTGTTGTAGAATGAAATCCTGGATGAAAATACCTTATTTTTTCTGATATGGTTTGAAAATAGGTTGGGTACTCTTCATTTACAAAATCAAAATATTTAGTTTCATCAATTCTTATGTTATCAATTATTTGAGAGTCCACTGGTAGTGCAGCTAAATCGCCCGGCGACTCAATAGTTTTATGTTGCGCAGAAGGATCGGCAACGGCATCGTATGTTATTTTAATATCCACTCTTCTACTAATTTGCATGGGGGGAAACGGAACAACATTTGAGCTGGTTGACATTACAAATTTAACCCCTTTAACTGATTGAGCAATACTAATAACTTGTGTTTTAATATCTTTTGCTCTCCTAAGTGCTAAATCTTGTGCGTTAGTTTCATCTTTACTGGCATATCCTGTTACAGTAATTTTTACTGATTTATTAGTAGAAGTTTGTTCTCTTAAAAATGTTTCTATGGGTGCAGCATTTACATTTACCCCACTTGACACATTTTCCGGAAATAATACTTTTTCATTTAAACTAGCACTATAATTCGATGCGGTTTGCTGACTCTGTTGTTGGTTTAATTTTTTTTCTATCTCATTTCGTGCACTTTCACTTACCCCCTCATTTTTATCTAAAAAATTTAAAAAATCGGAAGGGGAAAGACAACCCGATAAAAATCGTTCTATTTCATTGGTTCTTCTTCCTCTATATGCGTTAATAACTTTAGGGTGGTCAACGAGTACTTTAAATCTTAATTGCCCACTTCTCGTACTATTATTATAAGTATAAACAGGTTCTCCACGACCAATAAAATCGGATTTAGTCCAATTTGCGCTTATATTTTCATCAAAACTTAACTCATAGGGAGGGAACCACATTATTCTTCCCCTGTTTTTACTCAAAGAATCACCGGGTCCTGTTTCACTCAAAGGTAAATCTGCTAAATTATCTGCCCATGCCAGATTTTCTAGGGATAACATATATTTTTTAAAAGTTGTGGTTGAGTCATTAGCAGTAGGAAATGACTTAACAATACCATTAGCCCCTAATACACTTAAAGATGCATTATCAGATGAAACTGAAAATCCCGGTTTAGAAATATCATCCGAACTAAATAACCCACTTTTTCTTATAGCATTTTTATATCCATACTGATCATCCACTGTCCACACTCTACAAAATTTTCCATTCTGAATTGCAGATTCATAAGATTCTTTACTTATAGCATTTCCTCTACTTATTAATTGATCTTGTACCTTATCTTTAAAAAATTTAGATGTTTGATTAATAAAAACATCATCTGGATAATCATTAACTAATTCTTTGGTTTTTGACAATATAGTTTTGTCATTAAAATTATTAGACATATCGGGTGTCCAATAAAAGTCCTCATCTATCGTTGTGATTGTTCCTGACGCCCCTGGTGACTCTATTCCATCCGCCCCATTAAATTCATCCGAAGTAAATATTTTGGTTACTTTATCACCTCTATTGGTACTTCTTTCACTTCCTATATAATATCTACTATTAGTACCCGCATTAGAAGAATCAGATAATCTTCTATCTTCATAATTAGGAACATATACATTTAAACCTAAACTATCAAATAAGAATACGGATTGGTTTAATCCTGTTCTTTCTAATAACGCGTTTACCCTTTGTTCAGTAGATAATACTGTTTCAGTTTGATTTGGGCTTCCAGGTCCCCCTAACATATTCATTGATGGTTCTCTATTATATTCTTGCCAACCAACCGCACCTGTAGGTAAACTATTATATTTTATTTCTTCCCCTTTCATTGCATTTGAATATTCTCCTGATTCATTTTCGGGAGGATCAAATGGTGTTATTACACTATTGGTTAAGGAATCGGAGTTTAATTGTTGTTCTACTTGTGCTACTTTATGTATAACAATTTCTTCAAGTTGTTGCGCCCCTATTAACCCCAAAGAAGTTTCATTTTGGAACGTTAAAGTATTTAATTTATCTACTACAGTAAAAGGAAAATTAACATAAGGGTGATTACCACTACTTAATAAACTAAATTGATCAGTATTGGAATAAGTAGGGTATGGTCCTCTTACTTTATTAGCGGAATCAGGAAAAGGTTCAGATGGGGTTACAACATTATAAATAGTATACCCATCTTGTGGTGGGATAAATCTGTTATTATTAACATTATACTCATCTCTTCTTATTTCACCAAACGGTAAAATTTGTTCATCCTCATCATAATGGACAGGAATATTTTCACTAGCAGTACCCCATATTGGTGTTTTAATAATATTACCTATATCTTGAAGTGTTGAAGCAAATCCTGACTGATCTACTGAATTAGTAATAGGTGGTGGTAAATTTCTACCTAAGAGTCTATTTCTTAAGTCCTCGGTAGTTAAAATACCCAACGAGGTTGTATATAAAGTTTTATCTAAAATCCCTGGCATAGATTATTGTTTATATATAAATATTTAAACAAGAATTTCCAGGAAATAAAAACAAGAATATTATTATTATTGTTCTTTATTTAATATTTAACTTGTTTGTTTAATTATTTAAAGTGGACCTGAGGTCCAATATATAAAAAGAAATTTTTGAAGTAAAGGACATTTTAAATTATCTTTTAATATTATCCAGTACCACCCTTTCCTTTTAATTGTATTTTATCCATATATGTCTTACCATCAGGCACATTTCCATTGTATCTACTAATTTCATCAACAATTAAATTTTTAACCTCAGTAATCATTGGACCGGACAATTGGGTTAGGAGAGTGGGATCTCCATTTAAATTAATATTAAAAGTTCCATTAACATCAATTTCACTAGGTGGTGTATGCAATGCCGTAGCATTATTTTCTAAATCTTCTACTTTTACGGCGTCAGGATTACTGATAATCACATTACCACCACCACCTCCACCGGAAGACTTAATAACATCTTCCCCATAAATATCTTTAGTATCAATTTTACCATAATTTTTTAGGTCTTCAAGGGTGGGTATGTTATCTATTGCTTTTGTTGTAAGTTCTAAGGTTTCTATAACTCCCTCCGCCAAATTTTGTGTTTCTACATTTGCGGCCGTAACAAGATCCCCAAACATCCCTTCCGTAATGGAATAATAGTCCATTGTTTGAACTACGGTAGCCCTTGCCGCTTTATTCGCATTACTAATTTGCTCGGACATAGTTTGAGTATTAATGGCTATATTTTTAAAATAATCCATTTTTTTATCTTCTTTGGTTTCTGTCGTATCTAACATCCCCTGGGCTACTGCCTCCGCTAATTTATCAGTTTCTCCTAGACCTATTTCTTCACCTTTAAAGTCAACCATCCACCTTCCATCTTTCATTTTAGCCATTCCAGCTATCCCTTCTCTAACATCATCCTCAAAAGCATTTCCAGAGATATTCATCTTAACATCTTTAATTTTAGATGCTTGACGCGCCATTTCCACCATTTTTTCGGTATTAATACCTAATTGATCACCAGCAGCCTTTAATTGCATTCTTCCTTCTGCAGGTAATTCATATTCTCCAGTTGCCGAATTAAACTGGAGCATATTTTCTGTCATATCCTGTAATCTTTTTGCTAATTCTTCCGGTTTGTTTCTGGCGAGATACATTGTTTCAAAAGGGTCACCAAATGCTTTAGCGATGTCACCTCCCAACATTTGTAAATTAGCTGCTGCTTCTATGGCTGCTTCGGGCTGATAAAATTTTTCAGACATTGATAATACATCACTAACATCTATTCTCATTTTAACTGCTTGTCGAGCCATTTCTCCCATCCCTCTAACTCCGTTAACAAATGAATACCCCTGCATTTGTTTTATATTAGATTGTAATGTTTTTATAACTTTAGTAGAATTCAAACCTGCTTTATTAGATGCTTCCATAACATCTACTAATGTTTCATTCATTATCTCTGTACTCATACCCATAAGATCAAATGATTCCGCCATTTCTGCCACACTGGATGGTAACATATTAGTGGCTTCAGATATCCCTATCATAATTTGAACGTCTCTTTCATCCATAAATCTAAATCTACCAGACTGTTCCATAAAAGTATTATAGAGTTGAGCTATATCCTCCATCTCACCTCCCATACTTAATACATTAGGTAATGCATCTCTAAAAGAATAAGATAAAGCAGTGGCTTGTTTACTACTCAAACCAACATTTTTTTGGATATCTTTATATTGGTGGGCTATTTTTTCTGCATAATTGTAAACCGCAGCGGTGGTATGGAGAAAATCCATAGTTTGTTTTCTTTCCATCTGCAGTTGACCCAAAATTCTACCTCTAACAGTATATTGATCTTTAATGGTTTTATTGAGTTCTATTTGGGCTTCTACTTGAGCCTCTAATTCTTGTTTTATCTTTCTTTCTTCATCAGTAGTAGCCTGTACCGCCTCTATAATCCTTTTTTGTTCTAATAATTGATCTATTTGACCTTTTCGTGTTTTCTCAGTCGCACCCTCAATACTTTCATAAACCTTAATTTGTTGATTGAGTTGTTTATTAATCTCAACAAGCTCCTTTTTTATTAGCTTGAGATTTTCTAAATTTGCTGCCATTTTTTAAATAATTTAAGATTTATACTTAATAATTTTACCTTCCCATTTCTGTGGTGCTCCAAATTGTCCATTACCGGTATCATATACCGATATACTTCCGTGATTCATCCTTCCTGGTTCTGCAGTTCTCTTAAATGACATTAAAACATCTTTGATACCACCAGGATCAAAAGTTCCCGATGATTTTTCAAACACTATAAAATTACTATCATTAAAACTTTTAGCTTTAAGTTTAACCACACCTGCATCAATTTTAGTGTTTTGAGTAGCATTATTCATAGAAGAGGGGATTTCTAAATTATCTATCGTATCCGTAAATTCCATTTTGATAGTATTACCCTCACCTAATTTAGTCCATACTTTAGATGTGATACTTCTACTACTACCCTGTTCAATATCTACATCTATTTCTTTAAATTGACCTAATTGACTTTTTTGAGCCCCTAATGATTTCTTTAATCCACTATATGCTTTATCCATTAGTTCTTGAGCACTATAACCACTTAAATCTTCTTTCTCTTCTTCAGTAATGAGATTATTTATTATCTTATTTAAAATAATAATATTCTTATGGTGTTTTTTAATATTCATATTACTTTTTTTATATAAATATTAGATTATTTTCTTTTATTTGCTTTTTCTATACTTTTAGATACATCATTTATAAAAAGTAGGCGAGAAAAAATCGGCATATACATTATATCCATATATGTATACCCCACCTGTTTAACTAAAAAATTAATTTGTTTGTGAAGGCTAGACAAATAATCAGATGTCAGGAAAGAAAAAAGATGAGTTAAATCTAAGAAAGCACCCAGCGGATCCCCCTCCCCGGATCCGCGCAGTTGTTTCAAAATCAATACCGGGTTCGATCTCCGACATATATTTTTTTAAACTTCTGGAATCTATTATGGTTAACGTTTTTACCATATTAGATAATTTTATTTTATCTGTTTCCCCATCAATGGACTGTATTTGTTTTTCTAACCTAAAAAACATTTTATTAGATATATCAGTATTATTTTTTGACATGTAATTTTCATCTAATACACCTATTTCTTTTTCATCTCTACCAGTTAAAAATTTAAATTTAACTAGTTTTTTAGAAGTAGGTAATATATAATCGAAACATCCATCTTTACCTGGATTAACCTCTAATTTTTTTTGTTTTAAAGAAGATAAATCTAAAGTACCCTCTGTTAATTCACTTTTATCATTTACTACTATTTGTTTATATTCAGGACCAAAAGCAGTGATCCTAAGAAATAATAATATGGCGGTTCTATCACTAATAAGTAAATCTAAGGGATCAAAACCTAAATCCTTAATTTTCCGCTCTAAAAGAATATCCATTAATTTACCACCCCCAGAAATATTTGGGGAAGATAAAACGGTTTCATCAAAAGCAGTTAAGTACTCAACTTTTACAGTAGATTTTTTATTGGGATATAATATACCTTGAGAAGGTAAATCCAATATATCGTATGGTACCGCATATTCGGCAGGTACATAATTAGGATCCATTGGGGTAACACTTGCATTTTCCATAAATAAAACTTTAAAACAATATTATTATATTAATAAATATTTAAAAGTAAATTTTTAAGGAAAATAAAATAACAAATGTTAGTTAGAAAGATCACTAACTGAAACATCACTAGGTGTGCTAATGATTGCCCAGTCATCAGTTTTTTCTTTTGCTATAATGGCATACTCACTTTTATTAAATTTATCTTTAATATATTCGTAAGCCGTTTCTAAGGAACCGGGAGCCACAGAATTAATAATCGCTAAAATTATTGCTAAAGTTGTTAGTTTTTTTATTATTTTATACATAATCATCGTTTTTAATAGTTTAGTTATATACAAATATACAAAAAATTTTTTAAACCACCAAATAATTTATTAAATAATTTAGTTCATTTATAGGCTCCAATCAATGGTTTCATTGAATGTAGAAGGATCTTCCGTCAAAGCTCCTGTAGTGAACTCTTCCTCATTAAAAATAGCTGAGTTATTTAATCGATCTAATGATTCTTTAGAAGATATATCATATTCTAATTTTTCTTTATAACTATCGGTTTGATATTCCAATGGTACTAGGTCAGCGTCTTCTAAAGCGACTTGTGACTTATTTTTATCATATGGCCTCCACCCTGATTTCCATGCTTTTTTAAGTAAAGTATTTTGGTCTCCAGTGCCATCAGAACCAAATATTTGTTGAGTGAGTTCCCAGTCATATCCTTCTAATTTAACTATGCTAGAGATATTACCTTTTGCTGCGTCATCCGCTAACGTCCAATCTCCGGGGATATAAGTGGTTTTAATAGAATTTATATACTGAATTGCGTTTGCCATATTTTCTTGAACTGCAGGAATAGTAACTAACTTGTTTATACCCTCAAGTAATACAAAGTAAGCCGTAACATCTTTTATATATTTTTTAATTGGGGCTGGTAAACTCTTCAAGTATGCTGCGTATGCCCTTTCAAGGTCACCACCATTCAGATCCAAAAATTTTCGAACAAGAGTCTCATCTTTTATAAAAGCCTTATATTGATCTTGGGTTTGTGTAACCCACTTATTATATCTTGCAATTCGTTTTTTAGTGGCGTTTACACCACCTTCTTTCGCTATTTTAAAATAAGCGTTTATTTTACCAGCATTTTGATTAAATAACTTTTCCCCCAATTTCTCTTTAAGTTCCTTTTCCATTGCATTTCTGGTTATGGTTTGACCACCTTTTTGATATTTAATCGCATTATCAACAACGTGATCTATCTGTTTTAAAACATATTTATTCCCAATACTTCTTCTAACTAGAGTACCAAAAGGAATAAACGCAAATACTGCAGCAATACTGCCACTTACATTGTCTCCTTCAGCAAAATAAAGTGCAGAATTTAATGCTTCCAGTCCCAAAGCAATGGGTAATCCAACACCACTAGCGTATGCAATAATTGCTAACACGTCCAGTGCTATATGCACCACCTCTGAACTCAAATCAAGTTTCGATTGATTTAAATTCACCATTTCCCTAGTATTACGATAATATTCTTTTTCTCCTTGTGTCTGCAAATAATCATAATAAGGAGTTCCTATGTCGGGTCCAGTATATTGTGATATCACGGCCTGGTTATTTCCATGGTAACCAACGTTACTCTTGGATACACATCTACATTGAGCATATTTTTTGTCATCCCGCCACCAACCACCAGATGAAGCTGCATTTAATTCCCTTCCACTTACCATCACAGTTCTTGCAACTAATCCTTGGTTTTCACAATTTTTTATATGTTTAGGATTACACTGATCACCATAAGGATTGGGAGTGTGTTTGACATTCATTGTGGATAGATCTATTGGTGCATTAACACCACCAGGCATGCTCATATCTGTTGATGACCTGACGGCAGTATTGATATCTAGAGGTTCTACCTCAGTATTAAATTCATAGTTTGTATTTTTTAATTTTTCTTGAGCAACTTTTAATTGTGCCTTCTCATCATCTGATAGTGGTTTTTTCCTCTCCTGGTGATACTGCCCATATGAACTACCATATTTATCCACCCACAAACCACCACGTGTTGGAGCATCCAACCATTGGGCAGATGACTGATCAAACCACTCTGGTGCCCCAGATAATTCAACATTAGGGACACTTTGATAATCTTCAGGGTTCATAATAAATTGTTCGGATAAAAGAAATATTCTCCTGTATTGATTCTCTGATATGATTAATTTCTTTTTCATTTATAGGCTCCAATCAATGGTTCCATTAAATGTAGAAGGATCTTCAGTCAAAGGTCCTGTAGTGAACTCTTCCGCATTAAAAATAGCTGAGTTATTTAACCGCTCTAATGATTCTTCGGCAGAAGCCATATATGCAATTCTTTCTTTATAACTATCGGTTTGGTATTCCAATGGTACTAGGTCAGCGTCTTCTAAAGCGACTGGTGACTTATTTTTATCATATGGCCTCCATCCTTCTTTCCACGCTTTTTTAAGTAAAGTATTTTGGTCTCCAGTGCCATCAGAACCAAATATTTGTTTAGTGAGTTCCCATTCATACCCCTCTTGTCGTACAATACTAGCAATATTACCTTTTTCTGCATCGGTTCTTAAACTCCATTCTTTATAATCAGTTATGAGTCCCGGAGTATTTATTATTATTGTATATAAACCCAACCCTATCAAGGCTTCTTTAGTACCAGTTTTAAAAAGATAGGATAGATATGCTTTATAAATGTCACCACCATTCATTTTCATATATTTTTCAAATACTTGAGGTTTTGATACAAAACTTTTCCATCGTGATTGAGATACCTTAATAACATTATTAATTTGTTTCGCTCCCTGAGCCGTACTTTTTGAACCTATTTTAGGGAGAACATTATTAAAATAATTATCGAGGAGGTTTTTATTGCTCTTATACATTTTTTCTCCCATTTTTTCTTTAAGTTCTTTTTCTATAAATTCTTTGGTGGCTTTTTTCCCGGTTTCCTTTTGTGTTTTAACCATAATTTCCGTAACCTCATCTGCATATTTTAAAACTTTAGCTTGTTTAAGTGCCCCTCTTGCTACAAAACCCCCTGGGATAAGCATTAACCCAAGAGAAATCCCCCCATTCACATAATCCCCCTCCTGAAAATAGTATACCGCATTTAGACCTTCCAACCCAACAGAAATAAAGGGACCAATAACCGGAATCATAAGGGACGCCAGCGCTAAAATATCTATAATTTGATGTTTGTATTTGGTTAAAAACATTGATGTCTCTTCAAATGCTTTATCTAAACCTAATGCTCTTACCGTAGGCATCTTTTTCCATGTAAGAACATCCATATACTTAAAAGGTCCAGGAAATGTTGGTATACCACCCTTTGGGGGTGTAAAGTCTTGTAGTGCCGCCTTCTCCCCTATTGTTTTTGATAGTGCCACATCTAATATAAAAATTGGATCAGTAGCTAAAAATTTACCATCCCCCATATCATACTTAAATGTATCACCATCCTCATCAGGAGATGTTTCATATTCCTCTTTTTCAGTACCTTCACCCTTTTTATATAGGTTTTCAAATTTAGAACGAAGACTACCTCCACTACCATAATTATCAATTAATTCTTCCTTCATTTTATATAGTGTTACCGCATCGTTGTGGTGTAACCCTAATTCCATTGAAAGATCCGTGTACTTATCAAATACGTATTCTTTTTCTGCTCCAGATAATTTATTATACCAATGATGATTTCCCATCATTTTTAACATATCCGGAGTATAGGTATATTGAGGCGGGCCAGACTCCTTTTCTGCTTTTTCATAATTCTTAATTGATTTGTCCATTTTGGCTGCCTCAATGGCGCCGTGGTCGGAAGAGGTTGATGTAGTAGAGGAACTAGATCTAGATGGGGGGTTACCACTATGACCTATTGGTTGAGTATATCCCTTATCACCCATTTGTTCTAAGAGAAATATTTTTTTATATTGTCCTTCTGTTATTAAAATTTTCATTAGTATTTAAATTTTAAAGAAAATTAGATTAAGGACACCACTGATCAACTGCTTGTTTACACGCACTTAAATAGTCTGTAGCGGCCTCTTTAGAATACGCCGTTCCTTCTCCATATTTATAGTTACACCACCAAGTTTTAAATCCTTCTTTTCCATTATCATATTTATCATAGTCACCACTATCTCGTTTGGCTTGTGATAATACCGCTTGTTTCCATTGAGGTAAGTAGTTACACTGCATCCCCGTTTTAATTAATTTATTTTTTATATCCCCAACAATAATATCTAATGCAGTTTGATCAGGGTCTATCGCATTCACTTGTACTCCATCTTCTACCATTTCCTCCAAGTTCTCCTTAGTCATTTCCCAATCCAAATGAAGATTTTCAGCAAACCATTTACATAACTGCGGGTCATTAGTTAATTGCTCTGCCACTTGATCTTTAAATAATTTTATTTCTTCATCTAGACTAAGTTTTTTTGCTCCATAATCAATTAAAGTTCTAAACCAGTTCTGCTCTATTGCCTCCTCTTTATACTGTTCAATGGGTCCATCAGGACCTTTAAGTGATTCACAATCTGGATATTTTTCTTGAATGGCAGCCCAGTCACAACTTAGTGTTCCATTTACTGTTTTTTGATTTCCCGCATCTTCACATACACGATTAATAAGCCATTTTTTAAAGTTTTCTTTTTGTATATTTACTTCCCTATCCTTCAAATTGAATGTCCAATCGTCTAAATATGCAATTCCGCGTGGAATAGTTAGTGAGGAACCCTTAACATAATGTGCTAAACAACTCGGGACAAAGTAAGTCAAGGTTGTTTTATCTATCTCCACTGGTCCTAACCCCTCCTCGCTACCTTTCTTATAATAATTTGCTATTACCTCCGCTAGTGGTTCACTTAGACATTCATAAATTCCCCACCACATTGGCGCTTGAGCTAACGATACTCTATATTTTTTACCTGTTAATAATTTTGATTGTAACAACTTTCTACCCCAACCCCATTTTTCTAACTGTCTAGTTATTGGAGGAATATCAAATCTAAAGAATAATGTTTTTAGACCTGCCTTCACAGTTTTAAATGACCATAACCCCAACTTCGCAGCCTTCTCCATATTAGATCCTTTAAATAGTTCCTTCAAACCACTTTCGGTCATATCATCAGCATTCTTGGTTACTGCATTTACTAAATCATCAACCCCACGTAAATCACCAGGACTCATAGTTGTCAACATTTTAAAATATGCGTCTATATCTACTTTAGTTAAATCTTCCAACGCTTTAGCTAATTGGGATTCTCCTAAAATTTTATTAATTTTAGTACTATTAAATACTAAATGGGCAAAATCAGTAATATCTTGCGGAGTAAGAGAAGTACTTTTCGCTATTGCATTAATATCTTTAGCAATTATAGTGGCATTATCTCCTCTAGCCACCCCCCTTAATATTAAAGCTTGCATGTTTACTAACATATTTCTCATACTACCGATATCAGGACCATCCAAAGGAATTTTAGCCAATTTAAATACTTTAGTAATGTTATCTGCCACACTCATATTTTTTGCTAACCCCTTCGCAATATCCATAATTTCCTGTGCTTGTTTTGCTGCTAGTATTCCACTTTCCGGTAGCTTACTTAAAGCTTTATTTACCTTTCCAATATAAGATTTACTTATTAAAGTAAGGGCTAGGTCCGGAGTTTCTTTACTCGCAGTTTTAACGGCTTGCCATAATGCTTTCCATCCAGCCCCTTCTGTGATAACTTTTTTCTTAGGTGGAGAATCTATTAAATTCCCATAAAGTCTTTCTTCACTCATTAAAGATTTCATTCTTTTAATCTCTTCGTTTAATGTTAATACCTTTTTCATTTTTTAATTTTTTATATTAATTATTATACGTGACAGGCGTCTGTACTCACGTTATTATTCGCCGCTATTTTATCACCCATATCTTTTATGTACCCACTTTCCTCTATTCCGGTTAATTCCTCTAAAAACGCAACCGTAGGTTGTCCACTCCTTGGTTCCCCACCATAGGTACAGGGGGGGTTTGTATTACTACTATCAAAAATTTTCTTTCCCCATTGTCTGGTAGCTGGGGCTGGTTGACCAGTTGGTAAGTAACATCTATCATATACTAAATCTTTATAAGTGATACCATCAGTGGTCTTCCCTTTATAACCAATAAATTTTATTATACCAATATTAACCATAGATACTTCATCACCATTCTCCCAGTAAATATACACTGTCCCATCAGCCTTAATTGTACCCCTAATAGCATTCCCCATCATAACTTTTGGTGTTATAAGTAATGAACAAGATGGTTTATCTGTTATCTCAACTCTAGCTGCGGGAGTAGCACTTTCTAGATGTTTAACTTGTTCATTTGCATTTTTAAGAATAACATTCATAGGGTCATTTAAACAAGCTAATAATTTTCCCCGTTGTGTTCTCGCCCCCACGGAACTAGGTTGTGCCACAATATATCCTAAATTTTCTAAATAGTCAGATGCTTCTTGTGCACTACTACACTGTTCATTAATAAGATTACCATATAATCTTTCCTCCTCGAACAAAGATCTCATTCGTTCTATTTGTTCAGTAATATTTTTAAATTTAGGTTTCATTTATAGTATTTTTATATAAATATTAATCGGCAATAAAAAAGCCACCCTGGGTGGCTTTATATAATAATTTTTTAAAAATATTTTTTAAAATATTATTAAAATACATTAATAGCTCTATCGAATCTAAAAGTAAGAGTAATATCTGCTAAATCACTTGAATTATAATCTAATCCCCCAAAATCAGCATCATTAATTTGAGTTCCTTGTAAAATCCATTTTTGTACCACTACACCAGTAGGATCTAACATCTCTAATTCTACATCCTTTTTATATCCTGCCGCATATCCTTGTCTTCCTGTTACGGATTCAGAATGTAATCTTATCCACTCCATTAATGCTTGAGTTGCGGAAGGACCAATAGGATCTCTAAATGCTACGGAAATAGTTTCCCATCTAAATCTACCTATTACATAAGTTTCGGTATTAAGAAAAGGTATTGCCACCTCATCACTAGTATATTTTGGCCGTGAACCTGTAGAAACCCACCATTCTTGAATTCCTAAATCATCTGGAAATCTGAAGATAAATCTATTTTTCCTCAATGGT
>Ga0098061_1001046_pt1 | contig 13462 bp, 16 predicted proteins | sample 22_taG_FD_92579 | JGI IMG/M metagenome (GOLD analysis project Ga0098061, IMG submission 92579) | Marine viral communities from the Subarctic Pacific Ocean - 22_ETSP_OMZ_AT15343 metaG | ecosystem: Environmental > Aquatic > Marine > Oceanic | place: Subarctic Pacific Ocean | collected 2015-01-20 | reverse complement strand
TTGTGACTCCTTTTGTGTAACCACATTCCTATGATTTGTGCTATTGCACCACCCAAACTGTGTCCTGTAACGTGTACTGTTTTTTCTAAACTTGATTCATCTATACTCGACATAACTGATATAGAAGCATCTCTAAATCCTTTATGAAGGCGTATTCCTAAGTCATCATCTGTTACTAAACGTACATCAATATCAGATTGTACGTTTTCTGCATTTGCTGTACCTCTAATGACAATAATTGATATTCCACCATCTTGTTTCACTTCAAATGCAACGTTATCTTTCTCACTACCTCCACCATCGTAAATTTCTTTACAATATTCTGCGTGTTCAATGAGTATATCTAATGATATTGGTAAGTCTGCTTTACTTCCACTACCTAAATCATTATTTTCATCAACTTTACTTTTTGCGCATCCATTAAACGCTAGTAGTATCAGACCTATTATTATGAACTTCCAATTCTTCTTTTTTCTTCCAAGCTGTTGCACTTAAAATCGCCCCAAATGAGATGTGAAATACGGCACCCCCCTCTAAAGTGAGAGGAATCCATCTGCTCGCATCACATACCAACCCTTTGGCGACCATCATATTACAATAATTATCCATTTTCAAGTTCCAGATTACTGGCCCTATGAAAAAATCACAGACACATAGAAAAAGATATGTCATTCCGGCCCAATCTCGCCAATAACGATTTATAGTTTTATTTATTGTCATTATGCTTTTTTGTCAGACATAGAAACTAGTGTTAGAATACTTCTTCCTGCTTCTATTGCAGTATCGACAATCCATTCTAAATTTTCTTCGTCATAATCCCATTTTTCTCTGACATAAGCGACTAACTCATCGTATTCTTCATCGTCAATGTCCGTAATTTCTGGAATAACTTCTTCGATATTATCGACTGCTTCAAAAAGTTTCTTAACAGGGTCAATGAAATATCTAGCATCTGTCCAAGAAAATTTGTCATCCGCTTTTGCTTTTCCAATCGCGTCTACGAATGAAAAAATAAACTCCATTACTTCTTTAGTTTCTTTTATACCTTTAGCTTCCGCCATTTTATTCCTTTATAATTAAGCGAGATTAAATCTTTCAATATAATCGGTTATACGTTGTTCAGTAGGGTCAATACCTTTTTCAATTACTGCTTTTCTAGCAATTTCCCTAATATCTGATTTTTCGTTTTCTTCTTTCGTATCATCTACAAATCCTGCTTCTGCGTCTGTTGAAAATCTTGGCAATTCTTCTGGTTCTGTTTTCGATGATTCCAATTCATCAAGTTCAGCCTCTTCCACTATTTGATCTAATTCTTCTCCAATTGTTTTTTTTCTTTTAGCCATTTGTTCCCCTTTTATTGTTTTTATTTAAATATTTATTCCGTTTTTTTGTTGCTTGTCTTATCTTATATTTTGATGCGTTTTTAGTAAAAAGTTCTCCATTCATATGTTCCGATTCATGCTGATAAATTATCGATGGTAATCCAATCAAGCTTCCAGCTTCATGATTTCCATCAAAAATTTGATATTGTATAGCAATAGATTCTGAACGAATAACAGGAAAATATAAGCCAGGAAATGACAAACACCCTTCGTTAACATAAGAAGTTTCCTTGCTCATTTGTAATATTTTTGGATTGAATGCTATGATTACTTTATTTTCCATCATAAATCCAAAAACCTTGAGAGGTATTCTGATTTGATTCGCTGATAAACCAACCCCTCTATGGTGTATCATATTTGAATAAATCTGTTTAGATAATTTCTCAGCATCAACTTGAGGACTATCAAAATCAAATTCTTCGGGAATCTCCCTCAAATAAGGGTCATCTTCTTTTACCAGTTCACATATCAAATCACTCACATTACCTCTATTTTACTAAATTGTTTTTCTTTTATGAACTTAATTGTTGAGCGAAATTTATCATAAAGAATCTCTCCTTTATGTGATATGACAAACACATTTGTTTTTTCATCAAGAGAATTCAGTATTTTCAAAAAAGCTTCTGTACCATCAGCATCCAAAGATGAATCGAATACCTCATCTAAAATCAAAAGATTTGTATTAACACTATTTTTGAGTTTAGCAACCATTCTCCAAGTAAACAATAATGCTAAATCGATTCTCATTTTTTCGCCTTCTGAAAAAGAAGAATATGAAAATTCATCACGATACTGAGAACGTATTGTTTCATTGAAATTCTCATCAATGGAAAAGTTGATTAGAAATTCAAGTTCATTCAAATATTTGTTAACATACTTGTTAATTATGGGAACATACTGACGGATAATCTTGGTCTTTATTCCCGAATCTCTCAAGAGTTCATGCGCATATCCATAGAGTTGCTTGGTGTTACATTGTTCTTCGTAATCCTTTTCTAGCTCTATTAATTCACTCTCTAATAATTGTAACACATTTAGTTCTGAATTGTCAAGTTCTTTTTTGTTTTTCAATTCATTGATGTCTTTTTTCGCCCTGTCAATGTTATTGTCTAATGCTTCAATTTTTGATTTGGTTGCAGCTAACTGACTATTTTTTTCCGAAATCTGTTTTCCAATATTACGAAATTCCTCAATCTGTATTTTCAGTTGTTCTATTTCGGTTGTTATTTTTCCTAATCCCTGTTCTTTTTCTTCGATATTTGTAGAGAGACTAGTAATTTTTTCTTTCTTAAATTCATCATCTATGTGTTGCTTGCAAGTAGAACAAGTAGAATTTTTTTCATAAAACTTAACTTCTTTCTGGTCATGTTTCAACTTAACTTCAATTTGATTTTGAAGATTGGAGAACTCAGATTTTTTTGTTTGAACCTTATCTTCTGTTATAAGTTTATCACTTAACGATTGTATCTCATTGTGGTATGTCGTAAGAGACTCTATAGCAAGTGTTTTTTGATCTTCAAAAGTAGAAACATCCGTTTGTTTTTTCAGAATATCTAATTGGTTGTCTTCTGTAAGTCTTTCAATATAATTTTTTTGTAGCTTTGTCTTAGATACATTCAACTCTCTTTTATTATCATTATCCGATATAGCCGTTTTTAATTCAGAATTTTTCACCTTGAGTAAAGAATTCATAGAGGAAAAAATTTGAATGTCAAGCAAGTCCTCTACTATTGTTCTTCTGTCTGATTGTCTTAGTTGCATGAATGGTTCAAATGTGGAACTACCTAAAACAACAATCTGAGTAAATGATTTATAGTTTAGTTTAAGAATTACCTTTTCCAAATACTCTTGATAATCACGATTGTTTGCCAACTGGTCAATCATCTTACCATCTTGTAATACTTCAAATATATTTGGTTTGACTCCCCTACGAACAGTAAAATTTTTATTACCGATTGAAAATTCAATTGTAACTAGCAATCCTTTTTCGTTAATGGTATTTACTAATTGAGATTTATTGATGTTACGAAAAGCTTTACCAAACAGCACAAAAGTAAGAGCATCAAGGATTGTCGATTTTCCCGAACCATTTTCACCGATAATAAGAGTTGTGGGCGACCTATCGAAAAAAACAGTTGTAGGTACATCTCCTGTGCTTAGAAAATTGCTCCAAGAGATTTTTTTAAAAATTATCATCTAGCCTTCATTTAAAAGTTGTGGGGGATTCTCAAATTGATAATCATCATCATCTTTGAGATTTTTTATAAGAGTAAGATTTACCATTTGATTGAAGGTAACATCATTTTTTGCGGCTTTCTTCGCTAATTGTAAAAATTGTTCATCATCGATGATAACATTATAAGAATGTTTTGTGGATTCCCCAATTTTAACAGAATCACTATGATAATTCGTCATGAATTTTTTCCTTTTCCTTTGGTTTTCTCTGTCTCGTTTTCGTTCTTCTTCATCCGCAGAATAATTTGTCATTGTATCCTTTCTTTAATTACATTGGTTTTATAGAGTTTTCCATTGGGTGTGTAGATTCCCCTGCTAGTCTAGATTTTCTCGATGTTTCAGTTTCAAATACAGCATTAAATGAAACACATCTTCTTTCTGGATCGCCTTCGGAACATCTATATGGATTGACTGAATGTAACTGATGTGCACTAAAAATAAAAATATCACCAAGTGTAGGTCTAATTGTCAATGTGGAAGCACCAAATTCTGGATCTTTTGGTGAATTTGATACAAAGGTAATAGAACCATCATCCTGACTTCGGTGTGTTTTTTTAGATGATTCAAATTTTGGAATTTTGAGATACATCGCACAAGAAATTTGACATTCTGTATGAATATGAATAGGATTATATTCATTTGGTTTTTGAGAAACAATCCACATTGTCAACATCTGAATAAAAAGTTTTTCAGCTTGAATTTTTTCAGCATCATAAGGATATTGTTGACTTTTTACAACTTTTACAAAATGGCTACATAAATCTAGAAAAAAATTCATAGCTCCAACTTCGTTCAATTTTTCATGTGGTACTCGTAATTCCGTATCGATTTGACCAGCAAGATATCCTCCATGACTTATTGAGTTTTTATCAGCAATAACATCATCGGTAATCTCAATCATTGTATTTAGTATTTCTGGTGGTAATTTTGAATGAATTACAGGAACGGCCCAAGGTTGTAATAAATGTATCGGTAGTTCATGTGATTTTTCATTATTTGATTTTTTAGCATTTCTTTCTGCTTGTCTTCTCTCTTTTCTATTCATGATTTCCTTCTAAATACTCCTTTTTCTGTTGTTCAAAAAGTTTCTCAGACTTAAATATAGCATTAAAAGCAACACTTCTTCTCTCTGAATCTCCTTCATCACAATGATAAGGATTAACTGAATGTAACTGATTAGCACCAAAAATAAAAAAATCACCAACAGAAGGCTGAACCGAAAGTACTGGTTGTGAAAGTTCCGTGTCTGGGCCCACATTTGATGTAAAAATAATACTACCAGCATCATTGACTCTGTGGTCTTTTAAAGATGGTTTAAATTTCGGAACTTTTAAATACATTACAGCAGATATTAAACAGTTAGCGTGCATATGTAAGGGATTGTATTCGCCTGGTTTTTGTGAAACAACCCAAGTTTCTAATATTTGAGACAACCAAGTTTCTTTTCTGATAGCATCAGCATTTCGTGGGTATTTTTGACATTGACAAATAATTGCAAACTGTTTAGTTATCTCATGAAAAAATTCAGATACCTCAATTCTTTCCAAATCTTCTTGATTAATAGTCAATTCTTTTTCTATTTGTCCAACAAGTTTTTTTCCATGACTTGGAGTTTCACTATCAGCAACTAACTTATCCGTTAATCTAATCATTGGATTTAAAATATTCGGCGGTAACACCGTGTGCATTACAGGAACAGACCAAGGCTGTAACAAGTTTATATTCAATTCCTGCATCATTGGTACAGTATTTTTTTTAGTTTCTGTACCAGAATTACCTTTTTGCTCTAACCTTTTCGCTTTTCTTCTCGCTTGTCTTGACATCGACATTAGACTACCTCCATTGTCAATGCCTCTCCATAAAGGTCTTGCATCAATTTATTTAAATCATTCTTATTCTCTATTTGTAATCCATCTACACAATTTTTGATTACACTCATAGTATCCTCAACATCTTCGATACCATCTATATCATCTCCTAAATCTTCAATATCAAAAAGATTGTCTACTACTGAAATATTACTTGTACCAGCAGCAATCAACTTATCCATCAAAGTCTCAAACATATAATTATTATTTTTATTTTCAATAATTATTTTAACATAAGTATCTTCGTATCTTGAAAAATCACCATAATCATTTTTTTCATCATTGTAATATATCTTATGAAACATTGAATATGGATTTTCTATAAACTCCGTTTCCATAGTTTCAGTATCGTAAATATGAAATCCCCTTTTGTCATTATAATCACTCCATGTAATCTCGTAAGGATTTCCAAGATATGTAACATTTCCAGTAGTAGAACGATGATGGAAATGTCCAGAAAATACTTTCTGAAAGGCCTTGAACATTGACATCGAATGTCCTTCAATCGCAAAAGAACCCTTATGTTGTTCCATTCCTTCTATTTGTAAATGACCAAATGCTACTTTAGTTCGTGTCTTTTCGATAAGTTCTCTAGTTTCATCTTCATTGTCGTTACATATCCACGGCACAAATAAAACCTTGTGGTCTTTTGTTAGAGCTACTTCGCAGGGGTCAGTATATACAGAAACGTGATCCATTCCCTTTGTCAATTCTTCCATCGAATTTACTTTGAGAGTGTTCTTGTAGTAGATATCATGATTACCAATAATAACTTTGATATTAGCACCCATTTCCTTGAGAGGATAGAATAATATATCCTTCATTGAATTGAGAGTTTTGTAATTGATGAATTTCCTTCTGTCTACAACATCGCCCAAGTGGATAACTTCTGTTATTCCTCTTTCTTTCAAGGTAGGAAAAAATACATTATCATAAAACTTACGAAAAAATTCTAAAAATAATAGACTGTCATTTCTGGCGCCGAAGTGAGTGTCCGTTATCAAAGCAATCTTCATTCTATTATCTCCAATTCAGCTTCTGTTTCTATAACTACTCTTGCACCACATGGTAACAATTTTTTATCATGTCCATAAACAACCTTAGATGGGCCAAGAATTGAAACTGCATTACAATAAGTATTATTTTTTCCCTCTTTTATTGTTATAACAGGCTGTAACTCTTGTTCTCGACCAGTTCTCATGGTCTTTAAATTTCCTCTGATGTTACCTTGATTTACATGAATATATTTCATATACTAGCTCTCATAAAGGAAGTAAGGGGGGATAGTTCTAAGATAGCATCATCTTTTTTCTTAGAAACTGCTTTAGGTTTTTTCTTTTCTCTTTTCTTTTCTTCAAACTGATTAATAAATTCGTATATATTAGCACGTTTGTCTGCTGTCATTAAAGATGCTCCAGATGCTATACCAGCTTGTTCTCCACTAGTCATTGACTCCATATCTGAATTTTCTTCAATGGAATTATATTCATCCATTTGTTTGTATTTTATATAAAGTTGTTTCTTTTCTTTTTCAATTCTTCTTAGGAAAGCATAGTATATAATTTGAGTAAAATAAGCAAATGGGTTTTTAGATTTTTCTGGATTAAAATTACTAGCATACATCACACAATTTTCTATACCATCACTCACCATTTCTTCACGAAAAGCATAGTTGATGAAATTGGGTCTATGGGATAATCTTTCTGCTATTTTAAGAAAACATTCACCAGCATAATCTGGTAATATTGGTTTTATTTCTTCTCCAGCATCAATATTTTTAAGATATTTCTCTCTATATTCACCCATAACTATTAAGAACTTTTCATTGTCTACATAATGTTGTTTTGTTCGTGGTCTAGCCATACGAATCCTTTAGTATTAGTGATTGTTAATAATATATTATTATAACAAATTGCCTCAATAAAGTCAAGTGTTATTTTTTTATAAAAAAGACTTGACAAATGCTCAGCTATCTGGTATAATTACTCTGTAGGGTTTCAAATAAAAGTAGTACTATCAATTAATCAAACTACTTGGTACTTCTAATGATTCAAAATCTACTTCACAATCTTGTTCACTTAGTATATCTTCATATAGTTTTGTCATCTTTTTAGATAAGCTTGTCATTGTCACCACATATTTTGCAGAGACAGGAATTATTTTATCATCAGTATAAGGTATCCATTTTGAAAAACGAATTCCTGCTTCATCCTTTTCAACTACATGAGACATTTGTATTGGGTTTTTAAGATTAAAAAAACCATTAGTTGGTTTCATGTATACAGCCAAAATCTCTTCCCCTGTAGAAAGTTTTATATATTTTTTTGATGACATTTTATCCCTTGAGGTTTACTACATAAATTTTATAAGGAAATTGTTCCGAACTATAAATTTTTATTCTTTCGGAAAAATGGTTTAATGTGTAGTTTTTTCTATCATTATGTATTAAATCATCAGAAATATCATAAAGACTTGCTGATTCTTTGGTGTCAGACTTCCTTAAACCTCGACCTATTGACTGCAAGTTTCTAATACGAGATTTAGAAGGAGAAGCGAAAACAATGTTATGAATGTTCCTAATGTTGATGCCGGTACTGTATACGCCATAACTTGCACAGATAATAGCATTCGTTTCCTTCTCGACAAGTTCTCTAACTTTTTCTCTTGAATCTGCATCTGTTCCTCCATAAACAAAAAAGATTTTTCTAGAAGAATCAATAATCTCTTCTAGTATTGAATGTAGAATGTTGCCGTGTTTTTCTATCAATTGAAATAAAACTAATGTGTTCCCATTCAGACCATTTACAAGATTACAAATATATTTGTTACGTTCTGGATGACTTACAATAAAATCTATTTCCTCTTGATAGTTCATTTTTGATACAGCAGCACATTCCTTTTTGGAATATTTAAGAACAAGACACTTTATAGCAATTGAAGATATTGTCTTGTTCTTGATTAATTCTTTTGTGCTGGTTACTTTTTTTATTGAACCAAATAACCCTTCTAATATTAATTTATGTACCTCTACCCCATCCAATGTTCCTGTAGTTCCAATTCGATAGGGTGTATTTTCTAAATTCTTCATGATTTTGGTGAGAGACCGAGCTTTGTAAAGGTGTGCTTCATCTCCTATCACCAAACTAAAATCTTTGAAGAAATCTTTTTTCAACTCATAAAGTGATTGCCATGTTGAAATTATGATTGGTTTGTCTGTCTCTTTTTCTTGTCCACCAAAAATTTTGTGGACGAATTTTTCGACTTCAAACGTTTTGTCTGCCTTTGCATATGCTTCAAAATCTGAATACATCTGACTTACCAGAGAAAGAGTCGGCACAATAACCAACGATTTTTCAGGAAAGTAATAACGAATCAGATAGTAAATGATAAGAGATTTTCCTGAAGCAGTTGGAGACAACAATACACATCTTTTTTTATCTATTGAATGTCTTAATGCGAGACTTTGATAATCTCTTAATTTATACTCACAAGGAAATGATGTAAGAAATTTAAGGTAATCCTCATTAGAAATAGATTCAATTATTTCTTCTGTATTATCTATAAGTTCATATTCTCTGTCTACAGCGAATCTACTTATCTCTGGTTTCAATCCAGCATAAATTCGGTGACTATCCATATTGAAAAGGTAAACGTATCCATCCCATTTTTTCCTTCGATACATGGGCATAAACTGATAACCATTTGGCCGGAATCGAAAATAATGATTCAATTCCATTTTTACATGAGGCTCACATATCAGTCTAACGAATACTTCCGTATCCTTTTCCATCAATATTTGAGTGGTCATCCAAGACCCGCTACAAACTTCCTCCAATTGATTGCATTGTTGATATGGAAACTCCTATTCTCAATCATTGAAAGTACTGATTTAAGGTATTCGACTTTTCCTTTCTGTCCGTTCATAATTTTTTCAGCCTTTTGAAGAACTTCATCCGCACCAACATAGTGTCGTTCCAGTTCAGTTTTGGATATACGAATGTTGTGGTCTGGTGCTTTTCCGTTCTTAGAAACGACTGCTTCCCATCTTTGCTGAAAGAGAACCTTCCAATGAGTTTCAAGATCGCTCAATTTACGTTTCTCTTTTGAGTATATGTCTAAGTATTTTTGATGTACGTTTGGTATGTTTAGAGACTCATTATCCAAGTCTTTATCATCAATGTGAGCATCTTCCTCCCACATCGACATAATTTTTTCAAGTTCCATAATTTTAGTTATTTAATAAATTCTTTATCTCATAATTAGTATAGCGAAATGTTGCTGTGGCAGTAAAGTATTCCACATCAGTAGAAGCACTATTGAACTCCAAAGAGGATATAGAAATTGGAAATGCTTCGTAAAAATGAAATTCCATTTGTGGATTCATTCCACTTGTTAAAACAGATAAAACAATAGTAGATACTGTTCCACCTCTAGGTGTTAAGTCTGAAGAGTTTTTCAAGAGTCTATAATTTTCTGTTCCTTCTCCAAGACCTAATGCTATAACACGGTCATAAATTTCAATCCAATTTTTTAGATGCTCATCAACTATAAAAGTTACCGCCAATTCCTCAAATGAAACATTATTTCCTGCATATGGTATGTTCGCAAATGGGTTTACCATTTCAATTGCTTGAATTGAAACGCCCGGCACATTTACTGATTGACAAAACCAAGTAAGATGTGGTGCGTCCTCCATCATTAATCTAAAACTAATGTTGGAAAGATAATTTAAATTGTCAGGTACTTTGTTTGATGCGGCCATAAATTCCTTTATATTATATTACTATTTATGTAACAATTTTTCAAACTCTGGATAATCAATATCTTTACCAACATAAACAAACTTACAATTTGGAAATTCTTCTTCTATTTTACTATGTTGTTTTATCCAATCCTGACTTTCTGGATTAGTAATATTGGTGGATGAACCTAGATAAACACCCGAACTGGTTTGATTGTGAAAATAATCATATCCCACACAATATAATGTTTCGTTTGGATTTTCCATACAAGCTAGTCTTAAAGCAACTGTTTCTGTTGTCCAATCATCATATTCATTTCCCCACCAATCAATATTTTTTGTCAAATCATTGGAATCTATCCAAAGAAAATACATCACACCTTCATGAGCAAACTGTATAAAATTTTCGGTGGTTGGTTCATTTTCTGCAATTGTCATTCTCTTATCCGTAGATTGTTTCATCATATCGTAATGAAAACTTGGAATAAGAGTGAAATTTCTAAAATGGGAAACGTGTTTTTTGGTGTAGTTACCAACGATAAGTTTCACTTGAATTTCGATATTTTCGCTAATTAAATTATCTGGACTTATTCTTTTGTAGATATAATCACAACCATATGTGGTATGATTTTTGAAAAGGGTTAAATCAGAAATAGTTTTAGAATTGCCGTTACCAATCACTATCAACATATTTTTCTCACAAGAAAATGACTACAAACAAAAAAAGGGAGCAGATTTCTCTACTCCCTTTTGAAATCCTACTATATGTAGGGAACGAATTACATCAAGTTTGAAATTGAAGCTTTTCTGTAATATACGTTCAAGTGAGGATTAGATGTCAAGTCACCAGTTAAACGACCAGTAGATGTACTTGCATTCTCAGCATATGGGTTAGCAACTAAACCATAGCGTGTCTTGAAAGCAATCTGTGGTTGAAAACTAGAACTATCAACCGCACGAACCATCTGAAGAGGAACGTATGGGCAATAGAATATACCAGCATCCATAGGTGAATCACCTTTGTAACCTACACAATAGAACTCTTGTGCGTGAGCATCAGCATAAGGATCAACATAAACCTTATAGCGTCCATTAAGAACACCAGCAAATGTTGAGGATGCTGTATCTGTGTTAATGTCAGTACTCATTGCTGGAGCATAATCCAACATTCCTGCCATCTGAAGAGCGGAAGCGACATCTGAAGAGGTCATGATAATATTACCTTTTCCTCTGCGTGTGTCTTTTCCAATCTGATTAGCATCTTTTTCAATCTGCATCATCAGACCTTTGAACTTCTCAACCATCCAACGACCATTAGAATCGGTGTCAAGGTCAAAAATTCCAGCAGTTGTAGTACCAATTTGAGCACCAACAGCAGCGTTAATGTAAATCTTACGAATTACTTCACGGTTGATCTCAACTAGAATTTCACTAGAAAGGATGTTAGCAAGTTCTGCTTCTGCATCCAATCCATGAACAGCACGTAAATCCTGTGCTAATTCCATAGAATACGAACCCTTGAGAGCACGTGTTCCAGCAGCGATGGATACCTTCTCAATTGAGAATGACATCTCACCAGCAATATCTCCTTCACCGCCATCTGTTTCCAGAGCACTTGAAGCAGCAAATTCTGTTCCTGTTTGACCAGTTCCGTCTGTTCCTGTAATTAAAAGACCAGGCGTTTTAACTGTATCACCAGTATTAGCTGTACCAGACTCACTTGCAGTCGTATCAGCATTAACACCAGGCATCTCAGCTCCACCCATTGTATTAACACGACTCTTGAGTGCAAAGATAAGACCAGTTGGCCCTGACATTGGTTGTACACCACAAACATCGTATGCTACGAGTTGAGGCATTGCCCGGCGAACCATTGAGATCAAAACTGGATCTGCGAAACCGAATGCTGATGTTTGTACTGAACCACCAGCAACACCACCCAAAGATGGGTTAGTGGATGTCAAAGCGTTAATTGTTGTAGGTGTTGCCTCCGACAATAACCCACTCTGACCATTCATTTCTTGGTCTTGAACATATTGGTGTTCTGTGTTTTCAAGACACATAGCAGTAACAGCACGTTTATGACTGTCCGAAATCTTAGGAAGATCTGGATGGTCTAGAACCGGCGCCCACTTTTCATTTAAATTTTCTGAAAGTTGCATATTATTAAACTCCTATAATATGTGATTAAAAATAATTTGTATTACACACGAGCTATAGCTTTGCTGTATGCTTCCATTATGCTATTCATTTTTACAGGAGTTTCCTCTTGCTCATCTGAACTAACACTTTCTTCTTCACTAATAACTTCATCCTTTTTAACTTGACTAGGGAAATAACTTTCCTTAATCTGTTTTACTTTATTTTCAAAATCTTCAACATCGCCCTCTTCAACTGAAACACCTTCTGCAAGTTCTTTCAATTTTTCGGATTGTGTGTCAGCAAGGTCATTACTAACTTCTTCTACAATCTTGTTTTTGCGATATTCGTTAAGTTCGTTTGTAACTTTAACGTTTTCTTCGATTTTGACATTTAATTTAGTCTCTAATTCCTCAACGCGGTCAAATAAGTTTTCAACCATGTCTACTTTTTCTTCTGGAACTTCGATGTAATGCTCTGTGAATAGACCTTTCAAACCAGTAATGAACTCTTCTGTAATTTCACTTCTAAGTGAACTGTCGAGTGCTAGTTCGTTTTCTTTCATCCATTCTTCAACAACATAGTTCAAGTATCCGTCAACTTTTTCTGTCAACTCATCTCTGAAAGAAATGATTTCTTCTTGGAGATCTTTTTGATACTCTTCCTCAAGTTCTTCAGTTTTCTTTGTGGAAACTTCCATAACTTTCTGGTAAACAGCTGCTTCAAAAATTGTTGATGCTTTTGTTTTGAAATCTTCGGAAAGTTCTTCACCTTGAACCAATGCTTCGATATCTTCTTTTACATTGATTTCTGGAAGGTCAGATGCTTTCATCTTCTTTCCTTTAACTGCAACTTTATCTTTCTTGTTGTCAGAATCGGTTGGTGTTGGGCCGCCTGTATCTTCTGCTTCAGCAACATCCATAAGTTCTTTCCACTTAGAGGAAACTTCTTCTTTTTTCATACCATTGACTTTATCGAAAAGAGCTTTAATCATTCCAGATTTAGTAGAAGGCATTTTAACTTCTTCTATCTTCTCTTCTTCGATTTTTTCCTCTTCGACTACTTCTTCTTCAATTTTTTCTTCTGTTTGCACTGTT
>Ga0098061_1001045_pt1 | contig 13470 bp, 12 predicted proteins | sample 22_taG_FD_92579 | JGI IMG/M metagenome (GOLD analysis project Ga0098061, IMG submission 92579) | Marine viral communities from the Subarctic Pacific Ocean - 22_ETSP_OMZ_AT15343 metaG | ecosystem: Environmental > Aquatic > Marine > Oceanic | place: Subarctic Pacific Ocean | collected 2015-01-20 | reverse complement strand
GATACTCATTGGACGAATGATTATCGAATTTCTATGCGTGATAAATTCGGAAATACTAATATCTCTAAATTTAATACTCAACGATTTGATGAAACATACTTAATAGACGGAATTAAGTTTCAGCGAGATGTCTATGACATAGGCGTCAAGCAAGAAAATTTTGGCGACCATTGGCCCCATAAACTTCAACCAGCATATTATTTAGATTTTTATAAAAATAGTAATTATAAAATTTTATTTAATGCTTATAGTATAGCATCTACATATAGATCACCAGCTCCTACAGCGCTATTTGGAGAAACCATACCACCTGATTGTTGGATAGATGTTTACATGTCCGGATCTTCATTTACCGATCCACCACCGTATGGTAAAGACAGAATTCAATTAGAATCTCTTGGAAAATATGTTGGTACAATATATGGCAACGGAGATAAAAGATTTGACGATGTAGAATTTGATTTTGCAGCAGATAGAACAGGGAACGGTACTCCTAATTTTATAATTAGAGCAGGAGATTGGCATTTATCGGATATCCAAATAACTCCAGATTTAGAAACAGGATTCTCACCAAATTCTCAACGAATAGTAGTTCCAGTACCTACATTAGCAATTAACGCAGTACAGCAATTCAAATTTCAGTATTATGATTTTGAAGGTAATCAAGCAGATTACACTACAGAAGTTTTTGGTTGTTTATTTAATGGTAGTAACACTTATATTGAAGGTGAACGTAACTTGATGACCGGTAGTATGTATTTAAGTAATACTATTGGAAAAGGAATTCATCAATCAGGTAAAAATTCTGGATTTGTAAGAAGTGTAGGTTATGATGGATGGGCAGAAGCAACATCCTCAGTAAACCCATCTAAAGGATTTCTTTTGTTTTCTGGTTCTGTTTTACCTGATAGTAATACCTCATATCAAGGTGTAGGATTAGAAATGGCCGCCGGCCCGAAACAGTATTTTAGATTTAGAACAGATCCCGGACTATTACAAATAAGAACAGATGATATACATTTAAGTGGTAGTAGTGTAATTATTAATACTCCTACATTCTTCCTTGGAGATCAAAATACATATTTGAGTGGATCAAATGGAAACATTGTAATGTCCGGTTCAAATCTAGATTTATTTACTCCTACATTCTTCCTTGGAGATCAAAATACTTATCTAAGTGGTTCAAATGGAAATATAAGAATTAATGCAGATATAATAACAGATTTGCCACCAAATGAACGAATGGAATTTTTACAAGATGATAATGAATTTAGATTTTATTTAACAGAGTCAATTCAGCCTGTAGGAGCATTCAATTTAGGACTTGGTCCTGCAGTTACTATAGGCACAAATAAGTCATTCGACATGCCAACTTATTTTAACGTCAGCCAGAACAATCCAGTTACAACTCATTTATTAAATACTGGTATAACTATATCAGAACCTACAGGTTCACCTTTTACATCAAGCATGGGACATTATGTCAGTGGTGCAGACTACACTGCTTCTTATTGCGGCGTTACCGTAACCAGAGGATCTAATCCAGCATTTTCAGATAGCAATCAAACGGGATTTAGGTCCGTTGCATCACTTAATGCTGGAGAGATTACTGTCAATAAAACAAACATTACAGCATCCGTTACTGTCGGCGCCACCATGCCCCAAGGACCCCCATGGTCCCTTTTAATAAGTGATTTTATTGATGATAGTGCAGTCAGCAATCTCAGTTCTAATAAGTTCGGTGCAGTGGTGCAAATGAGTAATAGGAAAGGCTCTACAGTTGGAGGCGGACAATATGGTATTCTCAGTGATGTTTATAATGTAGGTCCTACTACTGCACCTCATTATGCAATATATGCAGACTCAACGACCGCCAACGGCGGCGCCGGCTTAAATGTCGGAGTCCGTTCTGCTGCCAATGGCGCAGCCTATAGTATAGATGGTATTACTGGTAATTATTCCTTTTATGGCCCAGCCGGTAACATAATGAATACTGACACATATACTCAATTAATAACCACAACGCGACAAGACGTGGTAGTCAGCTTGATGGGTGTGCATGGGGTTGAAAGTTCTGATGAAAGACTAAAGACTAATATCGTAACAATAACCGGAAGTCTAGAAAAAGTTAAAGCTTTGAGAGGAGTATATTTTAATTGGCGAAATACTGGAAGCCTAGGCGCCCAACGTGAAATAGGATTCATATCTCAGGAAGTAAATGAAGTTACTCCAGAAATAGGAATTGCTGCTAGTGGTTCTTATGTATCCGGATCTTTTAAACACGAATATGGTTACGTTAAATATAAACACATGACGGCAGTTTTAGTTGAAGCAATAAAAGAACAACAAACAATAATAGAAAATTTAACAACTAGAATAGCTACGCTAGAAAGCGAGTCGAGTTAATATTTATATTAAAAAGAAAACAATATGACATTAGGTACTTGGTTAGCAGATAATGTAATAACCGAACAAAATAAAAATATTAAAACTGTAATAGCAGTTTACCCGGGTAGATTTCAACCTATGGGTAAACATCATGTAGATACTTTTAAATGGATTGAAAAACAGTTCGGCCCTAAAAATACATTTGTAGTAACATCAGATACAACAAATAATACCAATTCACCTTTTAATTTCAAAGAGAAACAGGCTATAATTAATAAGCATAATATTAAGAACGTTGTACAAGTTCGCAATCCTTACCGTGCAGATGAATTATTAAAGAAATATGATCCTAATACCACTGCAGCGGTTTTTATAGTTGGAAAAAAGGATGCACAACGATTAGGCGGAAAATTCTTTCGACCATGGACAGGATCAGCTGATATAGGGTATGATAAAGGAGCTTATACATTGGTGGCTCCACATATATCTTTAAGAGTTCCTGGCCAAGGAGAAATGTCCGGAACAACAATCCGACAAGCTTTAGCAGCAGGAGGCCCTCATTTATTTAAACAAATTATGGGTTGGTTTGATCCTACTATTTATAAAACTATAGTTAAAAAATTATCAAAAAAAAATGAGGTTGTAGAAAATTCATTATCTAAAGAATGGTGGGACAATATTTTTGAAGACATAACAATTCCAATTAATATTGGTGATACAGTATTAATGGGAAGATTTAAAAATAAAAAGATAGTTGTTAAAACTATAAGTTGGAACGAAAAAGGTGACTTATTAATTAATGGTAGGTCTGCTAGTAGGTTTCGGTTAATACCTCAATCAGAACCAGTAAATGAAAAATACGAAGACTATGGATGGAGACTTGAAATTAACCCTACAAGAGGAGGTATTTCTCCAGATGCACTCAGGAAAAAATTAACTGATGCAGGAATTGACTTTGAAGAAGTACGAAAAAACCAATGGCAGATATTAGCACCTAAAGATGGAAGTGGTTCAGCAGAAGCTATGCGGCTTTTAGACATGAATCACTTTAATAACTATAAGGTTTATGAATCAGTTAATGAAGGACTGCTACTTGAAGGCGGAGCTGCCGGACATATGAATCATCCATTTGATGATAGAGATTTAACATTTAAAGATCTTAAAAAACTTATATTATTATCGTTAGATGGTAAATTAAATTTAGAAAAGGACGTAACAGAAAAGACTGATGGACAGGCATTAGCAGTTACATTTAAAGATGGAAAAGTAGGAGCAGCACGAAACAAATCAGAAATATTAAATCCTTTAGACGTTAAGCAAGTTAAAATGAAATTTGGTGGAAGAGGAAATATAACTGATGCATTTTCATATGCAATGGAAGATTTAGAAAAAGCAATATTATCTTTGCCAGAAGATGAGCGCATGGAATTATTTCAAAATGGAAAAAGATTTGTAAATTTAGAAATTATTTATCCAGCTACTAAAAATGTAATTGCATATGGACCAGGTGCATATTTGCAATTTCACGGATTGACAGAATATGATGAAAAAGGAAAAAAGACAACTGATTATCCTGAATATGGAGAAATATTACAAAAATTAATTGCTGGTGTAAATGCAGACGTACAAAAGTATTTTAAAATAATTCCACCTAAAATATTAACAATGAACCGTCTACCAGATTTTGAAAAGAAAGAAACATATTACTTAAATAAAATAAATCAATTGCAAAAAGAATTTAAATTAAAAGATTCTGACGAGATCATGAAATATCATCAACAGTGGTGGGAAAATTTTATTAACGAAAAATTTCCAACGGCATCTGAAGAAGTGAAGGCTGGATTGCTTCAAAGATGGGCATATAACGATAAAGGATTTAGATTAAATGGTAAATCAATCCCGGACCCAGAAGTATTAAAAAGTGCAATAGAATTTGATAAAATGGATTTCGTCAAACAAAATAAAAAAAATATTTATCAATTTGAAAAAATATTTTTAGAGTTGGGAGTTGATGTATTACATAACATATCAGATTACCTTGCCGTTAATCCAAAAGAAAGTGTACAAGATTTACGTAAAAATATTGCGTTAGAAATCAAAAAAATTCAAGCTTCTGGAAAATTAGAAGATTTAGAAAAATTAGAACATCAATTAAAGCGTATAGAAGATATGGGTGGATTTGAAAAAATAGTGCCGGCAGAAGGTATAGTATTTGTTTATAAAGGAAAAACTTATAAGTTAACAGGACTGTTTGCACCGGTAAATCAATTGTTAGGCCTTATGAAGTTTACAAGATAGTTGCATATTTATTAAAAAAGAAATTAGGTTTATTATGGCAAAAAAACTACAAAATGTAAAAGCATTAAAAGAAATGTTGTCTGGAACGCATCGTCGTCAGACCAACAAATCATTTTATTTTGGTGACCCAGAAAAGGCTGCCGAAAAAAATAAAAAACGAGCAGTCGGTGAAATATGGACAGAAACCGACTCATCATCCGGAGAAGAAGTTACTTGGGAACAAAAGGCCGGATTTCGTATTAAACATAGCAAATTGCAAGCAGCAAGAGATTATTTACATACATTCCAAAATTGTCCAAAAGAAACGTGTACGTGTACTTCACCATGTGCAGCAGATAAAAAGATGAAAACAGTACATGGTATGTGTTTAGATTGTGTTATTGATATGGAACATAAATTAAAGATAGAAGGTAAATACGAAGATTACGAGAAAAAGAAAATGACTGAAAATGTAAAGTCATTTTTTAAGCAAACTGATGAAGAAGTAAAAGTTATTAAAGATGCGTTAAAAGAAAAAACACAATTTGTTAATAGCGATGGTTCTATGGAAGAATGGGATATGCCCGATAAAGAAGTTATATTTAAAAAGCTTGATAAGGATTATAAAAAACTTAAAAAGAATATTTTCAAACAATATGAAGTAACTAAAAATAAAAAGGGAAAAAAGAAATGAAAGAATTTTTTGCGAACATGATGAGTGATGTTGATGGACAAACTTCATCCAAGAGATTTATTACATTAATAGCATTTGCTTTATTATCTACTGCATTTATATGTAATATATTTTTCGAAATTCCATTACAGGAATTTGTATTTGATGGTATGATGTACTTAGTTTGTGTTGGACTAGGCGTAACTTGTGCTGAAAAATTTAGACCAAAGGAATAAAAATGGCATCACCAAAAAAATCTGCAACTAAAGTAGCTAATGATTTACAAAAAATAGTTGGCGTCATGAAACGTCATTTGAAATTATGGCAAAATGCAAAGGATGAAAAAAGTAGAGCAAAACATTTAGGACATCTCAAAAAACTAACAAAAAAGAAGAAGCGGATAGAAAAGGCGTTAGAAGATACAGTTAAATCTATTGATCAAAATGCAGAATTAGAACTTACAGAAGTAAGACGATATATTCAAAAAGAAATTAAGAATATATTAAAAGAACAAAACCCATGGGATTTCGGAGATAAACGTCGGAAATTACATCAAAATGCTAAGGAACTTATAAAATACTTTAGGCGTAGACCAGTTAAAGATTGGTCGGTTGAAGAGGATCGTCATCCAAATGATCCATGGATGCAGTTCAATGGACATAAAACAGGTCATCTTGCTATGTTTCATGTTGAAAAGGGTATTTGGTATTTATACCAAGAAGAAGCAGCAATACATATGAGTGATATAATGGACGAAGGTACTTGGAAGACCAAAGAAGATATAGAAAAGATTTTATTAAAACTTAAAGGATAAAGATGAATATTTTAAAAAAATATTGGGGAATTTTAGTTACGTTTATTGGCGGATTACTTGCAGCTATTTTCTTTATGAAATCGTCCCAACGCAAAAAAGAGCAAAAAGAAATTAAGAAAGATATCAAAGAACGTGATAAAAAAATCGTTATAGTAACGGAAGAGATCAAAAAGGCTAAAGACACCAGGGTTCAGATTGCAAGTGATATTGAAGAAGGAGCAAAGAAAATTGCAGCCCTTGAAAAGAAAGTTAAAAAAGGAAACCCGAAAAAGAAAAAACCATCTGTAAAAAAAGCTTCAAAAAAACTTAAATCAATAGGTAAAAAAAAGAAATGAAAATCTCAGAACATATAAGTTATAGAGAAGCTATTTATAGTCAAACAGCTATTAGAAATGATATTGACAACATTCCAGATATTGAACAATTAAAAAGAATTCAATCAGCTGCTGAAAATATTTTTGAACCTTTGAGAAAATGGGCATCCGGACCTATTAAAATTAATAGTTGTTTTAGAAGTGCAGAATTAAATAAACGAATTGGAGGAGCTCAAAGTTCTCAACATTGTGCAAATAACGGAGCTGCATTTGATTTGGATGATACTTATGGACACAAGACTAACGCTGAAATGTTTCATTACATAAAAAAGAATTTATATTTTGATCAACTAATTTGGGAATTTGGAACAGATGAAAATCCTAATTGGGTTCATGTTTCTTATAATGCAGATAATAATAGAGGTCAGGTATTAAAGGCATGTAAAATAAAAGGAAAAACTAAATATTTGGCTTGGAGGTAAAATGAAGAAATTAATTGTAATTTTTTTTCTATTTATAAGTAGTTTCAGTTACGCACAAGATACTTGTTTTACAGAGACAGAAGTAATAAATATTTCGGCTCATATTGATTCATTAGAATATCTGGACAGTGTAAGAACAGAATTGCTCCGCAACTTCAAAAGCCAAATACAAAGATATCAAACTCTTTCTAAACAAGACAAATTAATAAGTAATTATCAAGACACAACAATCCAGTTATTAACAGCTCAGATTAATCAATATCAAAATTTATATGCGGTTACAAAGCCAAAATGGTACGAATCAAAATTTGTTTGGTTTGGAATAGGAGTAGGAACAATCCTGACTAGTTCTTGGGTAGTAAAAAACATAAAATAATATTAGGATTATTGCAAAAAATTTATTATATTTATAATAATACACGATGAAAAAGAAATCACTAAAAGAAATAATTAAAGATGAGTATATAAAATGTGCTAAGGACCCTATACATTTTATGAAAAAGTATTGTATTATCCAACATCCCACCAAAGGCAAAATTTATTTTAATTTATATGATTTTCAAGAAAATGCATTGTCTAGTTTTAAAGACCATCGATATAATATAATTCTTAAATCAAGACAATTAGGAATATCTACATTAACTGCTGGTTATTCTTTATGGTGTATGATTTTTAAATCAGATTTTAATGTTTTAGTAATTGCCACCAAACAAGATGTAGCTAAAAACTTAGTAACAAAAGTTAGAGTTATGCATGAAAATCTACCAAGTTGGTTAAGGGGAAAATCAATTGAAGATAATAAACTTTCACTTAGGTTTGCAAATGGGTCACAAATTAAAGCCATTTCAAGTAAAGTAGATGCTGCCAGGTCAGAAGCATTATCATTATTAGTTTTAGATGAAGCTGCGTTTATTGATAGAATAGATGATATTTGGGCATCTGCACAACAAACATTAGCAGAAGGTGGTGATTCAATTATATTATCTACACCTAATGGCACTGGTAACTTTTTTCATAAAACATGGGCAGATGCAGAAATTGGTAGTGAATTTAATGCAATTAGATTGCATTGGTCATTACATCCAGATAGAGATCAAGTTTGGAGAGACAGGCAGACAGAATTATTGGGTGAAAAAATGGCCGCGCAAGAATGTGATTGTGATTTTATTACATCCGGACATACAGTTGTAGACGGTCCAATTTTGCAATGGTATGAAGAAACTTATGTTAAAGATCCAATTGAAATGAGAGGGATTGATAGTAATTTACGACTTTGGGAATATGCAGATTTTTCCAAAAAGTATATAGTTGTAGCAGACGTTGCTAGAGGTGATGGATTAGATTACTCGGCATGCCATGTAATTGAAATTGAATCAATGGCACAAGTAGCAGAATATAAAGGAAAGATAGGTACAACAGAATTTGGAAATATGTTGATTGCAATTGCAACAGAATATAATAATGCTTTATTAGTAATTGAAAATGCAAATGTAGGATGGGCAGTTATACAAGTGGCAATTGACCGTAAATATTCAAATTTGTTTTATTCATATAAACAAGACGGATATTTAGATGAAAATATCCATTTAAAAAAGGGTTACGATTTAAAAAATAAAAGTCAAATGGTTCCAGGTTTTTCAACGACTACCAGAACTAGACCATTATTAATATCAAAATTAGAAACATATTTTAGGGAAAAGGCTCCAATTGTCCGAAGTAAACGATTAATAGATGAATTATTTGTTTTTATTTGGAACGGGTCAAAGGCAGAAGCACAAAGAGGTTATAATGATGATTTAGTAATATCATTTTGTATCGGTTTATGGATACGAGATACTGCATTAAAATTACATCAACAAGGAATAGATTTAACCCGGACAGCAGTATCACATATTCATAAAAACGAAGGAGTTTATGACTCAAAACCACAAAGAGGTACAGGTTGGGAATGGAAACCATCGGGGCAAGAAAATACCGATTTAACTTGGCTTTTGTAATATTTATATAAAATAGGAAACGAATGGCAAACAAATCATTAAGATCGAGATTAAAGAGATTATTTTCGACAAATGCAATAGTACGTAGAATAGGAAAGAAACGACTAAAAGTAGTCGATACAGATAAATTACAATCTTCAGGGAATCCTAGAGGAACACGAATGATAGATAGGTATGCTGGACTTCATACTTCAACAGCATACAGTTCAGCAAGTCCATATAATCAATCCCAAAATTTCCATCAAAATAAATTAGAATTATTTACAGATTATGAAGCAATGGATATGGATCCAATTATAGCATCCGCATTAGATATATACGCTGATGAAAGTACAGTAAAAAATGAAGAAAATGATTTATTAGTAATAAAGAGTGATAATGTTGAAATTAGAAAAATTCTTCATAATTTATTTTATGATATTATAAATGTTGATTATAATTTATGGCCATGGATTCGTAATATGTGTAAATATGGAGATTTCTTTTTACATTTGGATATTGATGATGAAGTTGGAATTGTAAATGTAGAACCATTATCGGCATATGAAATTCGCAGAGAAGAAGGATATGACCCAAATAATCCTTATTCCGTAAAATTTATTTTCGAAGGCACAGGAGCCTCCGGAACCTATGGCCAGCAAGAATTTGAAAATTATGAAATAGCTCATTTCAGATTATTATCAGATACTAATTTTTTACCGTATGGTAAATCAATGATCGAATCAGCACGTAAAACTTTTAAACAATTAATGTTAATGGAAGATGCAATGTTACTTCATAGAATAATGAGGGCCCCAGAACGTCGTATATTTAAAGTTGATGTTGGTAACATTCCACCAAATGAAGTTGATCAACATATGCAAAATATTATCGCCAAAATGAAAAAAGTTCCTTATATAGATGAAACTACTGGTGATTACAATTTAAAATTTAATTTGCAAAATATGCTGGAAGATTATTATCTTCCTGTAAGAGGTGCCGAATCTGGTACGAATATAGAAGCACTTGCGGGTCTAACGAATGAAGGACAAATCGAAGATATAGATTATATAAAACATAAAATGATGGCTTCCTTAAAAATACCAAAAGCCTTTTTAGGATTTGATGAGGGTATAGAAGGAAAAGCAACATTAGCAGCAGAAGATATTAGATTTGCTAGAACAATAGAACGGATTCAAAGAATAATAGTTTCAGAATTAACAAAAATAGCTATTGTTCATTTATTTTCTCAAGGATATACAAATGAAGATTTAATTAATTTTGAACTTGCTTTAACTAGTCCATCTATAATATATGAAAAACAAAAAATAGAATTGATAGAATCAAAAATGGGTGTGTCAACGACAATGAAAGAATCCATGTTGTTTTCAGAAGAATGGATTTACAAAAATATTTTTAATATGAGTGATAGTGAATGGCAAGCGTTACAAGAACAGGTTATTGAAGATCTAAAACAAGACTATAGAAAAGAACAAATTAAAAGTGAAGGGAATGATCCTAAAAAGACAAACCAATCATTTGGAACTCCTCATGATATAGCTGCCATGCATGTCGCTAATAAAATGGAAATTCCTGGATCCCAAGATGAAGGAGCAGATAATCCAGTTGCTGGCCCCGGGAGATCTAAAGAAACAAATTCATGGGGCAAACATAGAAACGCATTTGGTAGAGACCCATTAGCAGCCAAAGAACTTTCGAAAACATATATGCCAGATCCAAATCCATTACAACATAAATATAAAAATGGAAGTCCGTTGAGTACAGAAAACATTTCTTCAGATCATAAGGCTTTAATTGATATGTTATCACAGAAACAAAAGACAAATGGTATTATACAAGAAAGTCTGTCTGAAGAAATAGATAAGTCTAAAATTGATAAAGGTACATTTCTAGATGAATCGAATTTAATAGAAGAAAAAGAGAGATGATTCTTTAATAATGTAATATTTATTAAAAACGTACATTAGCATGACAATGAGGATATATTAATGAAAAATATTAAACATTCAAAGTTTAAAAACACTGGTATTTTATTTGAATTATTAGTACGGCAAATAGCAGTTGATACTATGAATAACCAAAGATCTAAATCGGTAAATTTAATTAAAAAGCATTTTAATTCTAAATCAGAACTAACAAAAGAATTAAATTTATACAAGGCACTTTCAGAAGAAAAATTTAAAACTGAACACTTGGCAGATAAATTTATTACAGTATCGGCAGAGGCTCGAAAAAAGTTAAATGAAAGTGTATTACGCCGACGAAAATATAATTTGATTAAAGACATTAAAAGTACATTTTTACTTGAAGAATTTTTTAAATCGCGAATACCTAACTATAAAGTGTTTGCATCAATTTATAAATTATTTGAATATAGCTCGATTGATAATCCGGCGTCATTAATGAAATCCAAACAAACATTAATAGAGCATGTCACTGCTACAAAAAATAAACAAAAGCCATTAGTTTCAGAAACATATTCAAAACAAGAAAAAGATATTCGGTTATTGTCTTATAAGATTCTTATTGATAGGTTTAACGATAAATACAATACGTTGAATGAAAATCAAAAAAGTATACTACGGGAATATATTAATAATGTATCAAATTCAATAACACTACAAGAATATATTCAATCTAAAATCCCGGAAATACAAAATAATATTACAAAATTGACATCTGGTGTTAGTTCAAGGGTAATTAAAATTAAACTTAAACAAGTAACCAAAATGTTAAATGAATTAAAAGATGTACGATTTATTAAAGATAAACATATTTTAACAATGTTAAAGTATTATGAACTTATTAAAGAATTAAAAATTGTAAAAGGATAAAAGATGAGTAATGGAGTAAGCCAAGGACCATATACAGATAACAGGACAGACCAACAAAAAAATATAGATGTAATGGGTCACCCGGGCGCCTATATTCAATCAGTAACAGTTGCAGGTGGAACCCAAGCAGATTTTACTGGATCTCAATTTGGCTATGGCGCTGTTATATGCGCAGCATCATCAGATTCTACTATCACGTTAACAAACGGCGGCACAGTAGCAGCGGCATCACTTATAGGAGCCGGCGTAGTAGATTTATCTGTTTTGAAAGTATCCGGTGGCTCCGGAGGATCAGTATATGTACTTAAAAAGGCACTTTAATTATGGGATTACTTAAAGATATAAAAACTCAATTAAAGATATTAGAATCAGTTAATGAAGGATTATCTACATCTAAAGTAAAAAGGATTAAAAAGAAAATTGAAAGCGACAAAGATTTTCAAAAATATTTTAGAGATACAGGTGAAGATTATGATCAGGCCTTAGAAATGTGGCTCGAGGATGAAGGGTATTCTATCGGAATAGAATCAGCAGAAGAGGCAGAAGAGTTGGCGGATGCTATCAGTCAATTACCTGAATCAGTTAATGAAGGATTATCTACATCAGATCAACAAAAAGTTGAAAAAATGTTTTATGCTGCAAAGGACAAGCTAGGATCTAGATATAATTGGAAAACTCATTTAACACCTATATATCATGCTATATCCAAAAAATTGAAACTAAACATAGATGATGTTAGTGGTTATCTTAATTTAGTAGGTGAATCAGTCAATGAAGGTAAATATGATCATTTAATGGGCAAACCCTTTGAAATGAGGGGAAAAAAATATCGTATAAATAAAATTGAGGGTAATAAATTTGCTCATGTAGTAGATGATCGCCAAAACAAATCAACATTCAAATTAGATTTTCTAGTTAAAAAAGTTCCTGGATTTACATTGGATAAACCAAAAAATGCTAGGGGTCCAGCTTGGAATAAAGGACAAAAAACTACTTCAAAACGTGAATATGAAAAAATACTTAAAGGGGCTATGAAAGATGCCAAAGGAATGGGAGATGAAGAGTTTACTCACGATATGGCAACTTCAATGATATATGACCCAGAAATCCAAAGCTATATAAACAAGACGTATCCAGGTTTTGGGGGTAATAAGAGTAAAATGATCCAACGATTGCAAACAGATTTAGAAATGTATGAATCAGTAAATGAAGCATTTCAATCTGGTGACAAGGTAAAAATTCACAAATTAATGCGCCAAGACATGAACAAATATAAAGGTAAAACTGGAATTATAGACACAGTATCTTCTGATGGATATGTTATGGTTAGAGTCAAAGGTTTTTCAAGGCCAATGGAATTCCATCCAAAAGAATTGGTTAATGAAGGTAAAGAAGAGTTCGTAGATAGAAGTGGAGAATATGAGTTATTTAAAACTTTTAGACATGGAGGTATGATGACCCATATCATAAAAAAGAATGGTAAAGAAATAAAACAATATGCACCTAATCTAAAACAAAGAGTTGCTATTGGTAAATTTAAGACTGAGTTTAAATAATCGGTATAAATCCATGATCAGATTAAAAGATATATTGAATGAAGGCGTATACGATCCAGGGATCCTTAAAGCTGTTTTTCTTGCAGGAGGTCCTGGTGCTGGTAAATCTTATTCCGTACAACAGGTTTTTGGAAT
>Ga0098061_1001044_pt1 | contig 13472 bp, 2 predicted proteins | sample 22_taG_FD_92579 | JGI IMG/M metagenome (GOLD analysis project Ga0098061, IMG submission 92579) | Marine viral communities from the Subarctic Pacific Ocean - 22_ETSP_OMZ_AT15343 metaG | ecosystem: Environmental > Aquatic > Marine > Oceanic | place: Subarctic Pacific Ocean | collected 2015-01-20 | reverse complement strand
TCCTCTTCATCAGTAAGAGATACAGTTTGGTTTGCGTTGTTTTGACGTTCACGGTTCCGGCGTGCTTCCTCCTCTTGAGCACGGCGTTCAGCCTCCTCTCGTTGCCGCCTTCGACGTTCGATTTCGGCTTGACCCTCGGGGTCTGGATATCTATCTCCACCTCCTCCCATTTATTCAACCCCTCTTGTAGCGATATAAGTTTTCACTTTTTCAATTCTCACGGACTTAATATAAAGTACTTGTTGTATATAGGTAAATCAAACAAATCTTTTGAAGGTATCTCAGGCAAGAACCGTTGGTCCGGAATGTCCGGGGTTACATCCTCTGGGGACATTGTTCGCCAGCGGCAGAGATATGTTTGGTCGTAGTTGTCTGCGTACTCATCATATGAAAACTTTTTCCAAATAGGTCGAGATGGCTTTGTTTTGAACAGAGAAGAAGAAAAATCAACCCTATCAAAATCAGTAGCCAAATTATTAGTTTGCATATTTTCAAACCCAGCCAAATATTCAACAACTCCAATTTGTTTATAATTCATCCAAAAGGTTAAAAACTTGGCATAAACTTTCATTGGGTCTTTGATGGGCATATAAGGGGGAAAATCAGTTCCAGGCTTTATGGTGCTTATTATTTGGTTAGGTTCGCCGGCATCTTGATCTTCTAAAGAAATTCTTACTGCGTCAAAGCCGGTCCCCAAAAGGGTCTGTCCTTGAGCGGCAGCCATAACATAGAGGGATTTGAGTTGATTGGGATAAGAAGACAATCTTCCCTCTATCATAGTCTTTACATTATTGGATGTGATGCCCAAACGATTTACATCCGAGAGGCTGGAGTTGAAGGATTCTTCTTCATAATTCGATAGTAAATTGGCGGCGGGTCGTAGTTCAAGTTCGCCCAAGATATTAAACAAGAGCTTAATAGGAGGGTGAGCATCCGTCTTAAGATCGTCTTCGTTGAAAAGATATTTTTCATCTTGTCCAGGGTTGTTTAAGACGCCAAACGATCCGGTGGACCGAGGAGCCATTGGGGCATCCATTTCTTGCAGGAAAGTTTTATACTCTTGCAGGTCGCCTCCTTCACCGAAAGAAAGATTAAATAAACTTTTTCCTCTTTGTTCGGAAGGAGGATTAATCACTTTCCTTTTTTTATTGTCCTTGTCGAGCTTTTTGGGAACCTCAAACTCTGGTTTTTTAATTTCCTCGACGAGGCACCCATGATGCCCTAATTCATCCAGTACCGACATTCCCAATTGTGACGGAGTTGCAGATCCAGAAATTCTTGGCTGAAAATATGGGTGGTTCAAATATTTTGTCTCCCGGCGGGCGGCAACAATATCATAGAAAATTTCACCATACTTGTTGAGATCATAGGAAATTACATTCTGGGTAGGGTTTCTAAAGCTTGGTTGATTTAGTGTCTCTTCTCCGAAAATCTTTATTGTCTTTGGGCTGAAGTATTGATAACTAGAGTCTTGATACCCTTGTACTAAATTGCTTACTTCGGTGGTTGGGGAACCTTCCACTACATAATTCCCAAAGTACTTGTTAAATTCTTCTTGAGTTCTTTGATCAAAAAACCCTTTAGAATACACAGGAAGCCCTCTAGGGGAGCGGTCCCCCTGTTCTTCGCTGGACATATAATTATATCCTATCTGGTACTCGGCTCCAAAATCAAACAGTTCATCAAAATATTTCTCAGCACGGAAAATATTTGTTTTATTTGTTTTTCTTTTTTTGACGCTAGATGGGATAACAGTGCCTTCTCCGTAGGGGTCTAGCGGCAACACATTATTTAATATGCTCTCTAAAGGGGAAGCCAGATCTCTAATTAATTCACCAACTTTCTTTATCCCGAGGGGATCTCTAACTTGGATTAGTGCTAATAAAAATTTCCGGGTTTCATTGATCTGGTTTACACTCAACTCCGAATATTGGGTTAGGTGAGTTAAGTATACGTCGATGGCTGTAGACACTCTCTCGTAGGCAGTATCCGCAGCATATTCAATAGACTCCAAAGGGACTGTTCTTTCTGATGTTTGGCGGTTATAAAGTCCCATTCCTGTGCCTACTGGGAGTGTAACAGGAGGTGAGTCGGGGAGGAGCGGGGGGGAGTTAATGATATATTCATATACGTTCATTACTTGCCTTTGGGCAGTTCTAAGATCTCTGGCGCTGGATCTTATAACTTCTTCGGCAGGATCGAGTATTTCTATTTCCACGCCATATTGGTAAGTTGAAACATCTCCTGTTATAAATTCATTTTTATAGGTGTCGTACCCAGTCATAAAAACAACCCCAGACGAACCTTCTTCTAGGAAAAGATTACTCATCTCGGTTGGTGACTCCACAATACTTTCGGGATATGTGTAAGAGGGGGTGAACATTTTTGTGCGCAGCATGGTCCCTAATCGATTACTAGCAACTTGAGGAGAATTTCTAATAGTCCTTTTTTTCATCTTAGCCGACACAATTCTTGCACCGACTCCTCTAGAGAGGAACTCCGCACCTTTAAAAATTTGTTCAGAAATTCTTTTTCTTTTGTAAAGCCATGGGTACTGGCTGTTCTCTATTAAGAAAGACTCTTGATCGAAGGCAAAACAATAGCGCGCATAATCTTTGTCGCACTTTGTGATCCAAAGGGGGGAGAAATAATTACCATTCTTGATAATTTCTGATGATGGTTTATCAACACCGGCTGATTCTATTAGTTCATTATAAAATGTTTCGTGAATTAAATTCTGGAGGCTTTCCATTTTTATTTCACCAGCATAAGACGCATCAGTATATTTGCTCTCATCGGGAGCACTAATAGTATTAGAAGGAAGAGGTACAGCGATATCTAGTCCTTTTTCTTGCGGTTCATAAGAAATTCTATTTCCTACAGCAGTACAAGATGTAAAAAATCCAGACCCATCGTTGAGCATCGTGTTGTCTATTTTATTTTCTGGCGAGCCTTTTTTAACTTCTAAATTCTCAACTACAGAACCGGCATCCACATAGATGACTGCATAAAGACTTAGCTGATTATAACTTGATTTCTCGTAATCTTGATCTGACCCTATTCTTATCGTTATTGGTTTTAAAATAACTTTTAGGGCGCTTACTTCTTGTTTATCTGCCACAATATTAAAAGTAGGATCAACATGATGGGAAGCACGACCATCAGGATCGAGCAAGATAGCATTAGACAGCGGCTGATCGTAAATAAAAACATCGGATAATGTATTGTTTTTATTATAAAACATTGGAGATGGGGATCTATTTTTAAAAATATTCAACATTTTACTTGTATTGAATGGTCCAGAATTTCCTAACAATTTAGACATTTTTAACATGCGTGCGCCGGAGTCCTTAAATCCGGCTTGCTGCTCTATTAGTTCTTTTAGGAAATCGTTTGCCTCAGTTGGATACCCAAGAGGCATTAAATTATCTCTAAATTCATTGAACCGTTGTGCCAAAAGATCTAAATACGAAGAATTGTTTTCACCAAAGCATCCTATCAATCTCATACGAAGGTTTTTTAAATACGCTGGATTGTTATACCAAACCAAATCGTTGCCCTTATCTTGTTTTAAAAAATTAGATTGGGCGATTGATGTGTTGATTGTTATAGTTTTTACTATTTCTGCCGGAGTTTCTACTACCGGCGCGTTTGTTGTTACACTAATATTTTCATAGGAAACACAAGGAAACGAAGAAGACGCATACTGCCCCTTATCTTGTTTGGGAACAGAAGAATCAAAAGTAACAAATAAGTCTCTTAAAATGGGCATTTAAATAGTTTCCTAATCACATGGATCATCCGGGGTACTTGCTGTGGTGCCGTCATATAGATTACCGCCAAGACTACGGATTTCGTCTACATCATCTATTTCGTCGTCTGCTTTGATGGAGAGAAAATATTCCACATAACTATCACTGAGATCAGGGAATTGGCTTTCGACACCCTGGTCTCCCATTCCGAGACGAAGTTGGGATAAAAAATCCGATTCTACATTGTTCTCCGTGCTTGTCTTAAATCCCAACTTTACGAGACGAGGCGGGAGACGAGGGATTCCCTCTTGAGGCGGTGGCGGCTCTAGAACTCTAAAAACTTCTACATCAAAATTGCCATTGGACTTAAGAACTGTATTTATCTCTTGTACATCTATAACCAGTTTATCCTCGTCTTCTAGCTCATAAAAGTTCCAAGTGTGTTCTTCTCCGTCACGAACTCCTTCCAGAGGAGTTGAGGTATAGTGAAGTTCTAGACTAGACGTTAGTTGCGGAATCGCTAGATTAGTGTCGGTATAGGGATTTATTGAGGGGTTGTAGGGACCGCCAGTAGAACGATCAATCGATGCCGAAAATCTAGACCCAGTCATGCTTCCAGTAAATAATGCGCTATTAGCAATGGTTTGAATGTTCCATGCTGGAGCGTAGTTTGTGAACGGGCTGCTGCGTCCAATTGTTTGAAAGAATTTGTCGTTAGCGGGCAACTCTCTATCCATTTTGGCGGACTGTAACCCAAGTTCTGATTCTCTATCAAATCCAAAAAAAACTGTCTGTAGCCCTAATCTTGGAGTATCCTTAATACGAGTTACAATTTGGTTTTGGGTTTCTGAAGCGATGGGTTGGCGGTCTGCATCGGGCACAAGAGTGCTGCCGCTGGCGAAATAATCTGGGTCATATAAAATATCATCGTCATAGAAAGCGTAATAAGCAGGTTCGAATTTTCCTTGAGAATAAAGAACCTTACCCAACTGAGTAAGTCCCAGTTGTATTACTTCCTCTTTTTTATTTATGAACTTAGACATAATGTAAATATTTTCCTACACAAAAATAAACTAATATTTAAAACCACCGCCCCTATTGATAGCTCCTACATTAATTTTAACGTTTTGGGGGCGAGGTATTTTCACGGGTGAGGCTACAGAAACATTTTGTACAGGAGTGGGTACAGAAATATTTTGCACGAGTGCAGGCTGTGCCCGTAATGCATTAACTTTTGGAACCACAGGTTCAACTATTTGAGGAGATAAGGTTGGGGCGACCTCAAGATTTTTTGGGATCATTGGTGTTGGAGGGGAGATAGGACTTATTCCCGCAATAGATGTAGGCATAATAACAACAGGGTCTGCCAGGGGCGGCAAAACAGGAACAGGTTTTTGCGACATTGTGCTCACTACATCTCCTTGAGTTTCTGCTGCCTCTTTTTCTAGATCTGGGCGGAAACCAACCGTTGTATTTAATTTGGCGGTCTCTATTAAGGAGCAATAGTCGTAAGGCCAATTGAACGTATTGAAAGATTTACCAAGCTCCTCCGAAAGATAAAGATTTTTCGTATATATTGATCTATGCCTTTCTAGGCGACGGCGTTCGGAGTCAGGCAAATCTTTTGATATCGCACCAAATATGTTACTATATGCGCGAGCACTATCGCCGCCATTAATCTCGTTAAAGATAAACTCTGAATATGACCCTACGCCTTGTTGCTTGACCTTAAACACTAACCATCTTATCTCTGGTATGAAGGCGTTCTTAGACTTAAAAATAGTCGTGTCGAGCAAATCTACCCGAGGGTGCCCCGACTGCGGAACTCCTAGTTCCATTTGTTTTTGTAGGATTTCAGGGAATATTGTTCTTCTCCTGGCTCCGCTGTCTTCTCCCGGCATATAATGATCAACAGAAGTCATATCTACAGCCATTGTTGTTCCAATGTCCGGTAAAATTCCCTGCCAAATATCCGCCAAATCTTGTCGAGAGAGCGTGATGGTGTGCTCCATCAAATACATAACAGGTACCGTAATATCCTTATTGCTGGTTAACATAGCATTATAATCGTCTTCTTCTCCGCCATCAAACGGGTTGATATAATCAGGCACAGCGGGGTAATCGGGAGGTAAAAGCTTCCACAGAGATTTTTTCATAGAAGGAGGGAAAGAGTATTTCGAAAAAGCTCTTCTGAATTCTTTTATTTTGGGACCAAGAGCCACCGGGTTAGCCTTAAGAGTCATCGCTGTTGTTTCGCCCGTCTCACCGTCATAATAAAAGGGCATCGCAACTATTGCTTCCGAAATTGACTTCTCCCCCGTTTCAGCAAGCTGTCCAATTCGTTTTGCTCTTCCAGGGATAAACTCACCTGCGGGCATAATTTCTTCATCCTTAAACCCAACCAGTGTCGCCAAGGAGGCGATATTTCTTCCTGATTCTACAACCTCTTTGGCTATTTTCTTAACTGAATATATCTTTCCTTGACCCACTGCAACTCCGCTAGTAGGATCAGATCCTGTAGGATTTCCAAGAAGTTTAAGCTCGGTTGTATTTTCTGTAACATCTGAGATATACAAGAAAACACCCTCCGACGCACTGGGCATTGTTCCGTAATCGTGCCACTGTCCGTATGTTCCGTTTACATCTTCCGTGAATTGCCCAGGTCGTACAGACCCTGAATATATATAAGTTGCTCCGGACTCCTCTCTGCGATTACCAGGGTGGTCAAGTGCAGGACATTCCCACTTGGGCATAATAACCCACCTGTTAGGATCAACAGGGGAAAGGTCGTTTGACCCTTCAGTAGGGAAGGTGTTATCAATCACCACCGTGGCATCCAAGTCTTGACGATTCAACCATGCACGATTCCACTGGTACGCTGGTGTTCCAAAAAGACTCAACACGCCGCCTGTTGGGTCAATATATGATCCAGAATCAAAATCATAATAAAACCCGTTTTCATTAACATAATCAACAGATATGTTTTCGAAAATTTCACTTAAAGATGCCTCCCCCGATGCGGGGGGCAAGTAAGTTAGTCTCGCAATACTGGGTCCGTAATAATAAGTCGGAGTGAAGGGTGCAAATTCGCCTCGATGCTCAGGCCAGTCTCGACCTGGCGGGAGTCCACCGGTCTGGTCAAAGGAGCATGTGATTAAGTGTTTTCCGGAGATACCACTTCCTGCCCCTAAAATATTCCAATCGAGCGAGCCTGTGGCTGTAGGCATACCAAAGGCATATGGGTTGTTGTAGAGATTGTATCTGTCGGTTCGGCGCATGGCGATTTCCATGACGTATGCGGTATTCTTGTTAACCGAGACAGTTCGAGCTTCATTTTGATTAGCTGCCTGAATTCCTGCTGGTCCTGGCTGGGCTTTTCGTGGGATCTCTGCTACAAATTTGGTTAGGTAACCGCCATCTGGCTTTTCTTTCAAGAAAAACTGAGGGATAGCAGCCAGATAATTCGAGATCGCCAAGCGATAAAGTGTGTCGTCTGGTGCCTGTAGTTTTTTCAGAGGATAATCCTGTTCCTCATATCCCTCGGTGAGGTCCATGTTACCACTCAATTTCACCGAGCCCGACACATCCATATATAGTACTTTGTTTATATCCGCTAATTTAATCGCTGATTTGTCGTCTCCAATGTACTGCAAAGGTTTCATTATTCCTTCGAATGGAATGACGTCTGACCAGAAAATTTTGGCTACATTATAATCAGACCAATTGAAGGTTCCGGATCCGGCTCCTATATTTCTGCGGCGTCTTCCGCCAGGAATACAACCTTTGTTAAGAGGGGTGGTAGTGGCTATCGTAGCACTTAAAGGTCCCTTAAGAGGCTGTGCGATACTTTGAGATATAAGAGATGTCTCAAAAAAGTTAATCGAACCAGTGGCTATATCAGCACGCACTACCGGATATTGAAGGGCGGTACCAGCCTTAATAGAATTGTATAAAATTCCTGGCGCAAAGAAAGGTCTCAAAAGAGTACGGAATCGGGCTGGCGAAGTTGCGGATAGGTGAGGATCAAGACCAACCGAGGTTGCATCTATTGGTCCCCACGAAACTTGTTCTGAATAAGAGCTAGAAAATAACTTCGCAATTTGTAAGCTACGAAGAACGGGATAAAACCCGTCATAGGGAAGCAGCTTTAAAGTAGCGTCCGACTCTAGTTTAAAATGGCGTGGTGGCTTATTAGATTCCAGATCCGCCGAGTCTTTTCTCATAAATGGTTCTAAAAATGTAATAACATCAGACGTTCCATAACGAGGCATAAAGTCAGGATCCCTAGAGTCGGATCCGGAAGCCCCGAAATTGCGTTGGGTTCCCCAGGATGCGGTCAAAGCATTAAAAACCCCGGTTAATTCAAAAGCTGATGATATGGCTGTGAAGGCAGAGTTCTTTTCTTTGATTTGAACAAGATGAGAACTTATTCTAAATTCAGGAATAATTGTTTTGTCTTTACTTGTAGCTTTAACATCCGTAACCCACTCATCATAATTTTTATAAAATGGGAATCTTGCAGGAGCGGGTAAACCTCTGCTTGGGCCCTCCACAAACACCCTGTTATGGGGTGCAGACCAATAAGGAAGAGACCGGTAGCCACCAATCGTATCTGGGGCGGCTACCCACTTATAGTTTCCACCCCCATATTGTGTAACCCACTGTTCGGTAGGAACAGAGTATAAATATATAGCGTTGTTTATGCTAGAGGTTCCGTATCTGATTCCTCCCGAACCCATCGTCGAAACAGGCAGCCCCGGTGAAGGTATGGGGGCGTTCCCAGTCAATTGTCCGTTAGGTGCCGCTCCGCTCATGATTCGTCCGTACTGTGGCATCATCAACTCACCGGCAGGCATTGTTGTGGTCATGGCTTTATTGGGACGCAGAACAAGAGTTGCCGCAGTACCATCGTTGGGATCCGTGGCCTTAGTATAGGTAAAAGACCCAAACTCTGCGCCCTGACGGGTAGACATATTAGCCCCTGCTATAGAGAAATAATGAGAATCAAGTGGCCACATTGACCCGGTGCCGAGGCGTCCGAAGGGATCGGTTGGGTCGAGCGTTCCCGTGTTAATATCGAGGGTTCCTGTTGGGAACTGTTCATCCCATCTTGTTTCATACCCTTGAGATGTTCTAAAGGCACCAGAAATGGGCATCGCACCATTCTCTTGGCGGCTGACTGCCCGAAGTGGGATTGGTCCCATTTTGTTGCGTGACCACTGAAGATTATACAATTTTATAAATGCTTCGTTTGTAAACTCGTCTGGGGTGGGTTTGCCCACACTTCTCTGATCTTCTGATCCACCAACAACTGGCTCTATCCGTAAATCTGTGTCTTTGCGCCAAAAACTATTTTCAAAGGCTAATCTTTGGCGAGTTCCGGAAAGATAAGTATAAATTTCTCTCGGGAATATGGTCTCAGAATAAAACATACCTTTGATCAACTCGATTCCCGTAACTGTATCGGAAATGTTCTGGATTTGATTATCTCGTATAATTTCATAGGGTCGGCGTACTTGACCAAAGCGAAACAGGGGATTATCTTTCGTGGCGATATTAAGCCCATTGTTGGAAAACCCGCCTAAAACATTTCCGTAGGAATATTTGACGTTAACTTCGACCTTTTTATCGTAGTCAGTTTTGGCCGGGGTTCCCCTAACAGAACTGATTTGATGTAATATTGGCTTATATTTTGAGGTAACCGGTGCTTCTATAAATTTCTTAGAAAAAGATGCGGTTATTGGATTGTTGGCTTGGTCAGTATATTTTCTAGAACCATAAAGGGGGTCAATAATATCTTTCTTTGTAAATACTTCTATTTTGTCCCCGGTTATACGTTGCACCAGTTCTGCCCCCAAGGGACGGGAAACGGGAGGAATTTCGTAAACATTGTTCTTGCGTTGATAACTGCCGAAAGCCCCAACACCTGCTCTTGTTTGTGTCCAAGGGGCGACACCTGTTTGTTTATCCCAGAAAAATCTTATTTTACCACTGCTCCCGGTATAAACCGAATTTCCAAAATAAAGATCTGTCGAATCGGCACCTCCGATGAAGCCGGAGACGGTAATTTCGCCTCCACCGCCGCCCGTGGCGTATGTTATTGTTTCGTTGCCGTCCGCACCTGCGGTGCCTTGGTAAATCCTAACCCCGTCCCCAGGGTCAGTAATTATGGTGGTTTCCCCCATATCGAAATCTATGTCCCCAGCCGTTACAGCGGCGGCTATAGCGGTATACAAAGATATAGCAATCTCTCCGGCTGCAACCGCGCCCTTTACTCCCCATGTATAATTGTTTGCATCCGTTCTTGTATAGGCGTTGAGATCTTGGCTGCTGTCGGCCTCGAATATAATATCTCCTGATGCGGAGTCCTTCAGTCGGAGTTCGCCCCCGTTAAAGTCAGAGGGAGTGCTAGAACCAATAATAACAAGACCTTGTGCTACTTCTGCCTGAGTGGCCAACGATGAACTAGGAATTATAATATTTGCCGGATATCTTGATCCGGACATTACATATTCTTGGTAATTTATTCCGCCCGAGGGCTCCATCGCAGACCCAGAGCCAGAAAGTGCAATAAACCATTTACTTCTATCTGCTTGGGGGATTGGTCGAACCATATATGCATTATCATAGGTAGATGCAGTATAATAAGTTGTTATATTATCAGCCCAGCTTCCTAGGTTATCGTATAGTTTGATTCTTTTCGTTGTATTTCTTTGCGCTTGGTTGTGGTAATTAATTCCGCCGCTAAGATAACCTTCAACGGTATAGGGTCCAATCACTGTCGTGCCGTCGCCACTAAACGCCACGTCGGTGACGCCACTGTTACCGATCAGTGTGCCCCCAAATTCCGTTCCATCCTCAGTTGATCCATGAGTTAATCGGGATACCATGACGAAGAATGGCACAGCGGAGAAATTAACTCCAACCGACACTGGTACTACAACTGTGCCTCCGCCCTGATATGACCAGTCAAAAAGACTTAACATGATAGCATAAGTAAGGTCCGCATCTGAGCCGCCAGAAGAAAGCCCATTTATACCAATGGTTGTAGAATCTGACGCGGCAGGATTGGTTCCATTATCTAAGGTTGCGCTATAGGTATATCCGTCCAACTCAAGCGTTAAAGTTTCACCATTCGAAAACGTCGCACTTGAGAGGTATATACTTCCGGAAGAAAACCCGAATCGCTCCACGCCGGCATTCAACAGATCTAAGGCTGAAACAGATTTAAGTCCCTGTGTAGTGTTGGCTCCATAGACGTCCATTATTCTTTCAGCAGAACCAGTAAACCCTCCCCACGAAACATGTTGTACTAAATCTTCCTCTAGGTCTTTTCTGACCGGCACATTTCGAAACGGCAGTGCATTATTTGGAGAATACTGGTTCGAAGGAACGTCTCTAAACTGAGCCTTCGAATCTTTCTTGCTTCCGGGCGCGGCAAATCTTTGGACCAAGATAGATTTTGTTTTTCTAGCCGAGCTAAGTTCTCGTGGGTTATTATAATCCACTGTTCCTGAGCGGTTTAAACTTCTCATGCCCGGAGGCGTTAAAAAAGCATTGGGCATCGACCCGCTAGCCAAAGAAGCGGTATAATAATTTTGGATGTTGAAAGCAAAGTCCATATTTGTGGCGGCACGGTCTTGTGTAAATACCACCTCGTAATTGTGAGCATAGTTCCCCAGAACACTTACGCCACCAGTCAAAAGAGGCACAGCGCCATGAGGCTCGGTTATGGTCCCAGAAGTTTTTATGTTTCGGATATTTACTGGGCTGGAAATTCCCATTCCTTTTCTGTATTGACCCTTTGGCGTATCTGATGTTTCATGTAGGCTGAACTGTCCTGCGGCATCAGCCAGAGATAAATCAAATGATTCTTTTCGTCCAAAAGGGGAACCATGAGTACCGGAAGGTGTGAGCGGTGCTACGGATCTGGCTTCTAGCCCGCCGACATGAGCAACAGTGAAAGGACCTTGGAGGGCTCGGGTGCGGCTGTGCAAGTTAGCAAAGTCAACATTTGTTAGTTCTTGAACAACGAGTTCGGCTTGATACCCGGTGGTAATGGAGGAACTAATGGCGGTAAAGGGAGTGAAAAGTTCACCCTTATAGTCAGTTCCGTCAAGAGATGAGGAGTAGATTCTTGTCCTCTTTAGATTGGGAATAATAACATCTGTGCTGTATTGGTCAGCCTCAAAACTTCCAAATTTAACTCCTGCGACGCCGGGCTGATCACGGTGTATTTTATTTGTTTTGGTGGAATTTATTCCTATGTCCAAATACTTATTCGACTCCCTCGCTGCCGTGAATCGATATGCTGAGGCTGAAAGATTGGGATAATTTTTTAGCTGGTTAAATATTGCTCGACGAGTTGCCATAATGCCGGGCGCAATCGGGGAGTTTGACGCTGATATTGCTATGTTCTGTCTATCGGCTTTTGTTTTCCACCAAAAGGTGTGTTCATATTCTTTTTGTGCAGCGCCGGGAGACGCTGGAACAGGTGCTAATTTATAAGGTCCGAAAGGTTGATAATTTCCTACCCTGTCGATATTTGTTGCGCCGCCGGCTTGGCGAGTAGATTGGGGAAACGGAATGGGTGGTGTCTGTGCTTGCCCATCACCGTCAATGCCGTTTTCATTTCTGTTGTACTTTTGGGGTCCCACAAAGTGATGACGATATTTTGGGCGTTCCAACAAGTGGCTCTCAACCATGGTACGAATTCCAGTACTATGTTGAGAAGAAGCAGGGAATAGCTGCGCAAGCATTCTCCCGATAGACATATCTATCCACTTATAATAAGCAATATATTTTTCAAGGTCGGGTGTGTTACCAACCCTTCTAAAGAACAGTTCTCTTAATTTTCCCATCGCCTTATAATCTAAACGATAACGATTAACCGGTTCGCCTATAAGATTATTAAAATCTTCTATAGACGCAAAAAGCTGAAGCATACTGTGGGATATAGCCTGATACATGCTCTTCTCAATAGAGAAGTAATAGGTTGATGGTTTTACAGATGTTTGGAAAACGTCAACATCTGTGTCTAAAATTTGGATCATGTCCGAACTTACCGCATACTCCGGCAAAAGCTTTTGGTCTGTATAAACAAATTCCTTACGGGCGGGCTGATAAGAGGCTGAAAAGAATTCTCCCTTTCCTGTGTGTTTTACAAGATTAATGTTACTATAAAGTTCTCCTTGACGCAGGGGAATGGAGGCATAAACCTCAAGAGCCGCTGCAACATTTGATCCAGAAGATGCGTCCAAAACTAAGAATTCGCCGCTGGTGTTGCTTCCCGTTATGTTTGCGAAGTCCCAATTTAATGCGAGTGTTTCTATCTTGGGGATGAACTGCCGGGGTATATAATCATCCCAGCCCCAGGCTTGACGGAAGGGGCGAACTCGCCCATAGCTGTCTACCTCTCGGGCATGAAGATCAATTGTCCCCGTAGGAAGATTGTCGGACCAATATCTTAGGCTGGACACTTGGGCGTCAGAAAATGTTAATAGAGCGCCAGTGAAGTTTGTTCGATGAGCACCAACATAAAGCCTCTTGGGAGCCGCCAGCATGGAAGATCCAGAGAAGTAGCTCATTCCGATATCAATCCCGGCTGCGCCGGTAAGAGAGGAACTTATATGGAAACTTTCTCTCTTTACTCCCGCATCGTAGTTAACACCATAAAACTCTACCGTATAAGCAGAGCCAGTAGCATTTATCGTTTTTAAG
>Ga0098061_1001041_pt1 | contig 13486 bp, 7 predicted proteins | sample 22_taG_FD_92579 | JGI IMG/M metagenome (GOLD analysis project Ga0098061, IMG submission 92579) | Marine viral communities from the Subarctic Pacific Ocean - 22_ETSP_OMZ_AT15343 metaG | ecosystem: Environmental > Aquatic > Marine > Oceanic | place: Subarctic Pacific Ocean | collected 2015-01-20 | reverse complement strand
TTATAGTCCAGATGACGTCCAATATTATTTAACCCTTAATACCGATAATGAAATAGGTAGTGACATTTTACAGAAGGCCAACATTCAGGACTTTACTGCTTTGGGAGCCGGCAGCAGCGGCACCATCAGTACGAGACAATATTTCGTTAAAGATTTATATAGCCCCGAAGAGGATCTGTGTGAAGAATGACTAATCCCACAATAAACTCTGATTCAATAGGGTCGGGTGATTACCCTGCTTATATTAAAGATATTACTTTGTTTAATCGTGGTAATAACTTAATTATTGAAACAAATTTTGTGCTCAAGCAAGTTCTTTCGCGTAATGGCACTCAAACTGCTGCAGCAAATATGAGGAATAGACTACTTGGGCACCTTGGAATACTTTTAGTGGCTGTTACTGATGAAGAACTTGGTGCTAGCATCTTTCAAGATCGAAACAAACTACGAGATTATATACCCTCTTCTACTGTTACTAGTGTAAAATCTGTAATTTTAGGAATCCCAACCGTCGGAGATAAATCCGATATAGAGTTGGCTCAGATGGGCGCGCTAAATGGAGTAGATTTGCCATATAGTTATGGATTCTCTTTTAATCACCGTAATCCAAACTACCTCGCTGTTTTTGCGGTACCCATTACGAAACTGGACGCGACGTCGCCATGGGAAACCGCTACCAACATTGAGATTGGTTTGATGGCATCCGAGCTTGTGATAAAAAATGGTAATCTTAATACTGAATCTATTTTGTTCTTTAAGCCGGGGCTCGCGGGAAACACTTCGATTACTCTTGGCCACCGGCATCAATATAACGTTTCGCAGATGGGTTCCGGCTTGGCTGAAGAAATCTGCGAAGCCGGAGGCATTCTACTAGAGGGCGGCGCCGCGGCCCAACAACTGGGAGCGCCTGTTACCGCCGGCCCCGGCCCCGAAATACCACCCGGCGCGCCAGTGATGTGTCACGAACATACGATAGTTGGCCGCAACGTCCAGCCAGGAGGACACGTCCCGCATGTTCATAATTTGGTGGCCACTCCCGAGGATGGTATTCTCTGGATAGGAGATGTACATCAAGATAGCCAAGGTAGGTGGCGTACCGGCGCCACCGCGGCTCCTGCGGGGTCAACTTTTTTTGGAGAGCTACTTGCAACTAAAAAGATCTACACAAGTAAAATATTTGATCAGAGGAACTTGGCAAGAATTGAAAGACTACAAGTTGATTTTAATAAGGTCAGCGGCCTTTTAGGTGCCAATGTTTCGCAACAACTGCGAAAGCGACTAAAGGCACTTGAGTACATGAGGGGAGGAAAAGTTTCATTTGTGTCCGACGTTTATTACTCTAAGAGTGTAGCCAGCGATTTAAGACTTACCTTTGGGTTTAACTATCTGGAGGCTATCAAGCGCAATGGGATTTATGCATCTCTCTATGAATCGAATAGTCAACTGTTGGATACTTGCTCTGTAAAATCTTTTCGAGTTGTGCGCCGGCGAGTTAAAGAGCCAAATCTTTTTAATAAGCTAACCGGAGGGGACACACCGCAAAGAATTTATGACGATGAACCCTTAGAAATTATAGGTCAACCCACCCGATTGGGGATGCTAGATCTCAATACTGGTGTTTATCAGTACATGATCGCGGATGGTACCTTCGATGATATTACTACGGGGCTTTATGAATATGGCATAGAGGTTTCTATAATAGATAATACAAAAAGCAAGCTCGTTGACATCTTAAGAAACCCCCAGGATGGCCTTGATGTATTAATCCCCGAAATAGAAACGTTTTTAACTGAATCTCTAATGAGAAACAACTATAATATTACAAGCAATCGGTATACCAAAGATTTTCTTCAGCAGATAACAAATCGTTATGGGGCTTATATAGCGCCCGGCGCGCCCTGGACCGCCGCGGCTATGAAATACCTTGCGTCTCTTCAACTTCTTTTTGGAACTCAACTAGGAGATATATCGATGCTGAGAGCCAATCTTTTGGGGGCCATCAGCCCGGATGTTTCGGGCCCGACCGGCATTCAGTTTTTACTTAAACTACTTCAGGCCTTTGCTTCATCGCTTCGAACTGCGATCGGAGAAGATCATCCCAAGGCCCCCGGCGCAGCGCAAACCTCTGCCACCTCTACATCTGGTGCCTCTTCGCGATTGAAGGTGTTTAAAATCCAGCAATTCTTCTTAAATCCGATTAATGCCGACGACCTGTTGAACTACGGGTTTGATTATTTGAACATTCAGGCGGCACCGGGATCTTCAGTGGGGCTGCCCCGGCTTACGGTTGACGATTGGAACAACCTATCCGCCCTAGAAGCGGAAAAGATTGGCGGCGAGAATATTGATCCAACTGCCCCCACCGCTCAGAATCCAAATGTCAAATTTTTAACTCCCAACTATTTGAGAATGCCGAATGAGGCAGCCACTTCTTTATTTTCTACTGATGAATATGCACAATTTAGAGCATCCACGAGGATCTATCGCCTATTGAGGTCAAATATGAGTAGAAACTCGCCACCCTTCTTTCCGAATATGACGGCTGCCCCAAATAATGCTTCCAGCAATGTCACATCCGATCAGTCAGCCACATATTTAGTTCAAAATCAAATAATGGAAATGAATTCTTGCGGGGTTTCTGTGTTTAATCAATCTCAGCAGGATCCCATAGCCAACATATTTGGTATAACGGCGACTACAACTACGCCCGCTGATGATTATAAGCACCTTGTTGATACTGAGGAATATTTTTCTTCAACCTCTAAGTTCGCTAACGAAAACCCGGCAAATATTGTTCTAGATTTTACATCGGGGAGTACCAGTCATACCTCAATGTTGCCAGGATATGATGCCGCTGGGCCCAATGTTCAAGAAGCGCAAGACGCCAATAGTTCAGTAATATCTCAGTATCTTTTACAGGCGGACTTCTTTACCCACCCGGGACCGAACTCTCCATTGCCCAGTTTGCCTCCTGCTGGAAGATATATTAATAATAACGATACAACACTGGCCGCCCTTAAAGAGACACAAAAGGCGATCGCTATTTATATGAACTCGGGACAGTTTGTTGCCAACCAAGGACGTCAGGGGATTGCGGCGCTTATTGGCGGCCCTCCCCCCGGAGACATTATAGTTTCCGAAACAGACATGGCTTATGTAAACGCCGCCCTCGCCGGGAACATAAAGCCCGAAGACGTCGCGATGACAGCTGTTAAATATGGTTTTGTACATGTGGTGGAATATCTGGCGGGCTATAAGATAGCCAATGGGGAATCTTTGCTCAGCGCCCCCGTATGGTCATATTTAAATGATTCAATAATAGGTCTCGTTGATACGGGAAAAACTTTCTTATGCCGCCTAAGAAAGCACCCGGGCCCCATGGGGGCAGTCAAAGGCCTAGAGGTACCTACATATAATGAATATTTTATCCTTGGAAGCGGTAACTTTGCTGCTACTGTGGCACCCGGTACGAATTCGAATGTAGCATCTGATGATGTTCCTATCAATTTGCTATACAACATGACACAGTTTTCTGACAGCTCGGAATATGCGAGTTCTTACGATCCGGATGTGAGTTACGGTTTCTCCGACGGATAGATAATAAGTAAAAACCTATGGAAACTATTTATTAAGGACGAACAATGGGAAAGAGAAACTTATTACTTGATCGCTACGCTCTTATCGGACAGTCCGCCACGGTGCGTATAAGGTCAAAGACACCTGGCTATCCTGAACGGTTTGCCGGCCACCCGTGCCTTAAAAAGGCTTATGGAGCTACCGCTTATAGTCAGTTAGACCGCTTCCGCGGCGCAACGGCTCGCTATTGGAGCTTTAAAACTGGCGGCTCGATCGACGAGTACGCCGATTTTGGCTATTTGAATACTAGCAACGTGGGCTTCGTCTTCGATTACGGCGTCAGCCCGAACTCTGCAGAAGAAGCCCGCGCCCAACGAGAAGCTAACCTGATAGCCTTAAATGAAGGTACCATCTTCGCCAACAGGCCCGAGTTCTCGACGTCCTTGGCGTCCTGGAACTTAAATGCGCCCTTCCCCACTGGCGGCACGCTCGACGATACTACACAACTGTCCAGATTTTTCGGGGAACCGACGTCTTTTGAGTTTTTGTTTCGAAACGAGGCCGGCGACTATTTGCATACCACGGATCCCTCATCACCAGCGGCAGACTATACACCCGGGTGGCATATCCCGGCCGCAAAGACATATGAGTGGGGCGACTACGCTAAGGGTGCACCCGGCATTAGAAACTTGCTGGTGGTCTACGGCGACGAAGGACCGTGGGTCTTGGGTAGCGCTGCTCAGTTTGGCCAAGATACTGGTCAGGGCCTTTATAGGCTTAACCCTGGCGCCCCGCAGTTCGGCCCGGGCTACCCCGCGTCCACCGCGTGGACTACTTATGCCGCAGGAACCAGCAATGACCCCGGGGGCCCAGCCATAGCAAACGTATATCCAGGGTTCCTCCCTCAAACTGGAAAGATGTATTATGATCACGCACATAGTTTTACAAGCCCCGTAAGTCCAGATTCTGACGAAGTCCGGCTCGGCGGCGCTGGTGTTAAAACAGCCACAATCGAAACTAGCTACAATTTTTTCAGTAAAAACTACGAGAATGCCTCTACTACTGTTAGTGAGCTCTTGCTTCCCAACCGCTATATTATTCTAGCTGCGATTGACGGAGGGCCAGATAATACCGATCCTGGTACCGATCCACTAGGTGACGATGTGATGAATCTGTATAGTCGGGTTAGCTGTTTGAACAACTCGTTTGTACTCCCCACCATTCGTGACCAAATATCAAGACATGTGAGGACCATCACGTCCCAAGACGCAGTACTTGACTCACAGGCGCTCGCATATGGCAGCACCAAAACTTATATTCAAAATTTCTATTCTCATCTAGGAGGGGACGGTGATAACATAAACACTATTGCACAGTCGGTTAACCCCCTCACAAAACACATCGGTTTTACAAGGGATTTTATAGTAGATAACTTTACAAACTACAACGCTTCGACGTCGTTTCCTTTAGGGATAAGTATTGAGTTTGGCACCCGACAGTCCAATGAGAACAGCCGGATAGCTCTTGAAGTGTTAGATAACCACCCAAACGCATACGAACTGCTGCTTCAAAACATTATGATAATGAATATATCACCAGACCATGAGTGGTGGCAGGATCCTGACTCTCCCTATTCGGATGAAGGTCTGGATCATCCGAACCGCTCTCTTCGCGGAAACCATTTATTTGAGAGCACTATAGATTTCAGTGCTGTGCTCTCAGAGAACGCCGGGACAACCTATCATGGCTTCGGGACATGGCCCAGTGCGAACGGGTCCTGGGGTCAAGAATCCGTTCCCAACGTCGATTCGGGCGATTATAATCTTAAAGCCTTAAACTTGTCCCACGCGCTGGCGTACAACGCGATCGCTTCCATACACCCTCATTGGCACCTAGCCGAGGCTCCATCGCCCCTGACCGGCCCAACAGATTTCACCGGAGTGGCATTTGGAGATGGAATGCTGGTGGGAAGAGAAACGATTGTGCAACATGGTAACGACTTCGATGATACCGGTCAAATCCACGGCGAGAACGAAGATAGAGTTCTTTTTGACAGTTACCGGTACGCGCCCTTCAAAAGCTTTATTAATGATCTTAGAAATGTAATAGTGCAAGAGGAGAGAAGTTATGAAGATATGCTACGTGGAGACGAGGCATACTGTGAAACCATAGCTTTCCGCGTGGCCAAGTATAAAGCTAGTGCTTCCGGCCCTGACGATAGCCCCATCCAGAACTTCTACTTTCCTAATGTGGGCCGCACTGAGGCGGACAACTCCGACTCGGCGACACTAGATAAAATTAAATATATCGATACTCAAGTTCAATATGGCGAGAAATACGTATATAAAATATATGCCTATAACTTAGTCATTGGGACTCAGTATCATTATACCGGCCTCTTGTATCCCGGGGGTGATGCCCATCAGGGGGACGCTCTCTCCCTCGCCGACCAGCGCGACAATATGCTTGTGGCTCACAACACCGGCCTCGGCAACAACGACATCCCCTACGCCGGCATCGCGAAGTTTGACGCACACCAATTTACATCTCTACAAATTATAGAAGCACCTTATTATACATATAATCCAGTTGAGGTGAGAGATTTACCTCCTGTCTTCCCAGAAGTAGAAGTGGTACCCTTTAAGGGAGTTAGTAATAAAATCAAACTTTTGCTTAAGACCCAAAATGTTAAATATTCATTCCGCGAGCCTGAAAAGTTTAAGATTAACGATGCCGATATAGATAAATATGGGTGTATAAGATCGGCCCAGCTAGGAGGTGCGTCCAAGCCCGGGGCCCTGGTTTTTGGTTCAGATGATACAGAGATAACATTTGAAATTTATAGAATGACTGAAAAGCCTCTTTCTTATGTAGATTTTGATGGTCACTTGTTAGCTAGTGTTCCGGGCGTTACGCCGTCAGGCGAGAGAGCCGTGAATATAGGATATGATGATACTATCAAGCCCAATAGAAAATATTATTATACCTTTAGAACCATTGATTATCACGATGCAATTTCAATCCCGTCACCCATTTACCAAGTGGAAATAGTGGATGATAATGGAAGAATGTATCCTATCGTAGGCGTCTTTTATCCAAACAATCATGTAGATCGATCCGTCAACGTCATGAAGCCCTTGCGTAAATATCTACAGATTAGTCCTGCCATGGCACAAATCGCGGCGAATATGACCGAGTTCCAAACCGCGTATGACAACGGTAAAATAAGCGTTACTGAAGCGCCTCCACCGGGGCTTCTAGGAACACGCGATGCGGATGGCAGTGTTTGGCAACAGGAGCCTACTACCGACCAGGCCGCGGCCAATGAGACTCCTCCCCAAAAGATCTTCAAAATCAGGCTCACATCACGACAGACTGGCAAAAAAATAGACTTGAATGTTAAGTTTATCCAAACATCCACTATCAATCCCGAGGGACTAGATTAAAGTAAGGGATTTATTTAATATTAAAGACTAATTAAGAGGAAGGATTAACAACTATGGCATTTTTAGACAACTCGGGAGATATCATTTTAGACGCTGTATTAACAGATACGGGCCGAATGCGTCTCGCCAAGGCAGATGGCACCTTTAAGATTACAAAGTTTGCTCTAGCAGACGACGAGATTAACTATGGGCTTTATGACAAAAACAACTCTAGCGGCTCCGCTTACTATGATCTTCAGATTCTACAGACACCAGTTCTAGAAGCTTTTACCAATAACGCATCCTCAATGAAATCTAAACTCTTGAGTATTGCGAGAAAAGATTTACTCTATTTGCCAGTTCTTAAGTTATATGACGGCACGGGATATGCTCTGAACTCCGGCGCCAGCGCCTTTATAGTACTCGTAGATGACAGCACTGTTACATCGGCTATTGGCTCGGCGGGCACTTCATTTAACCCCGGCATAATAGACGGCAATACGGTCGGCACCGACTCTACTTCGATTCGAGTTGACCAGGGTCTGGATACCACTGAAATATCTTTTGCCCTACCAATCGATCCGGATCTAAGAGAAACACAATATCTTGTCGAGATGGACAATAGGCTTGGAACTCTTTATAGCGGCGGCACAGACACAACTCCAGCCACGCTGAGTTTTATTGATGATGACAATATAGCAACGTATTATCTCACCGAGAATACAGATACTTCTTTTATTAAATCCCTTTCATCAGTTACCAATGTCACCACAGGGGGAGGCACCAACATTACCGGCCCACGTGGGTCATTTTTAAATATTAAGATTGCTTCAACGATGGCTCTTAAGACCAATACCTTTTTTATGAATGTTCTCGGGTCGTCGGGAACCGACACAGTGCAGGGGGGCCTGACCAGCGGAACCTACAGATTCATTGATTCGATCCTTTCAGTTACCGGAATGACGACGGGATATCGAATCGATGTTCCAATCAGATATGTTAAGAAAAATTAATAAGGATAATAATAATGGCTAGTACCTTTAAAACACTTTTAAACAATGATGTGGTCTCCACACGTTCTATGCTCCACGAAGCAATCCCCGTAACGGGCACCATAGTTTCGGGAACCTATGCGGACAATAATATCAAAAACTTTACGCACGGAATGTTCCAGCAAGTATATGACTATCCTTATTTGAGTTCTTCGGCAAACCACATTTTTGACATTACCGTAGGATTTTCTGCCAACTCCGCTCTTTCTGCATCAGCACCCACTACGAGTGGTGCCAACTCGAACCCCCAACAGTCCAAGAAAATCAACATCTATACTGAGATGGCACAGATTTTGACAGGCTACGATGTAAGCGGAAGCGTACGCGATTTTGATCGCGATGGTGATCTATCCGGCGGCAACAAGATGACGGAATGCATTTTTATTAATCTTGCCCGCCTACTAAGCAAGGATGAGATTAAGAAGGGCAGCTTTACATTATCGGTGCTGACCGGCGGTAACGTACAGGCACCCTCGGCTGGTGGCGTCGGCGTCGGGACGCTAAATATTTCAGATTACGACGCACTCAACTCTTATAAAGTTAACTCACCGGCCGGCGAATACGGACTTCTTTTTACCAGCTCGAACGTTCAACCTATTGCGGCCGATAAAAACAGCGCAAGTGCGGTGGGACATATCTATTATCAAGCCGGCATTGTTGTTCTCACTGCTAGCATTTTTGGATCGCCAACCGTATCTGGTACAGCGCCGGATGTCCACGCCGGCACCGAAAACGGAACCGCCGCGTACTTTGGTCAAATCGATCCTCTAGCGACCGCGCACACCATCTCCGAGGCTCTTACCGGTTCGGCTATCAGCAGCTCCTGCGACGGACTCAGAAACCGATTTACTAACTTGTCTTTCAATAATACCACAGAGCTTAACTCTACGATTTATTTCTGTCGTGCAAACAACAGCGAGTTTAACTACTCTGCCAATCCCACGTATCTATCAGCCAGTAAAATGGTGGTGAAGAACAACACCTCTGATACATCGGTATCTTACATTACAACTATTGGCATGTACTCGTCGGATAACGAACTATTAGCTACAGCCAAGCTGAGCGAGCCTCTCAAGAAGACGGCGGACGATGAGTTTACTTTGAGGGTACGGCTAGATTACTAATCTTCTATCTAATTAATGAGGTAGATAGTTATGTCCTATATTTTTAAGTTTAAAAATAATGATGTCCTCATTAATTCAATAAAATCATATCCTGATATCTCCTTTGATATCTACGGCCCTGTAGCCTATTACAACAATCGCCTTCCTGTAAGCGGAGCGTTTACGGGAAGTGTTCTTAGTTGCCCCCCGGGCTATCTATCACTTTATGAGATGAATGTAGACCGCTCTGGCTCGGCGGGCCTAGATAAAGCATTACCAACTCAGGCTGATGGCACACCGGGCCTTCCGCCGTTCGAGGCTGCCGTGAAAGCAGGCGTCAATGCCGCGACGTTTTATACCGACGGACGCGCTGGCGGCAAGATAGCCGGCAACCCTATCATTCGCCCATTCACTGTCAAAGACGGCACTCGCATGGGATACAAAACCGTAAGTAAAGCAACCTTTAATGCTGAGAGAATTGGACAGGTAATGTCCACTCACTATCCATTGACCGCTTCGATCTCCAAAGAATATTGGGCGCGCTCGGATCCCAGAATGGTCGTTGCCAATGTAGCGACCACCGGCGGCGGCACGGAGGTAACGATTCAGGATAGCGGCAGCGTATCCCACCTTATAGCGCTCATAAATACGATGAACTATTATCAAAAACTGAGCCCTCACTATGCTGTTTCGTCATCTCAGTGGACGGTGCCCGCGACGGCGACTGCAGGCGCTACCGGCAGAAACTTAACAGGCTCCTCAGTCGGCGCCTCGGGCCCGGAAATGCCAGATGGCGAGGCAGCCAAGGAATATACAACAGCATGCCCTCAAGCTTGCGATGTGGGGCTTGTTTCTATCCCGTCTATATTCTATGGGTCCGCAATAAAGAAAGGCTCCGTGACATTAAAAACATATCTCAGCGGCACTTTGGCAGCACAAGTTGAAGACATCAATCGAAACGGAGAACTGATACAAACGTTGCCAGTGGGAAGCGAGGGGTCAGGATCGGTAGCCGGCGTTGTTCTTTACAATGAAGGATTTGTTGTTCTTACGGGATCGTGGGATTTTTCTGCTGGACAGCACACAGAAGACTATACTGGATCGAACACTCCGCCGGCGTGGAAGTTTTTTGGACAGTCGTTAGCGGCATACCCAGTATCTACAACCCCTTCCTCCAGTTATTACCTAGGATTTAAGGGCACCACTATTACTCCCACGCTAACCATGTTTGCTCATGCCAAAAAGAATCAACTCAATCATTCTAACAATCCAACTTATGTTACCAATGATAAAACACGAATACTATCAACAGGTTCGCAAGGGTATATCGAAAATGAGAATTTAGAGATTAAAAATACTGTCAGTTCATCGTATAATGATCCTACAGGAAGTTTCATGAAGACGACATACATTACTAAGATTGCCATATATGACGAGAACAAAAATCTCTTGGGAGTTGCCAAGTTGGCAAAGCCCGTTAGAAAGCTAGAAGACAGAGATTTTACTTTCAAGCTGAAGTTGGATATTTAGTGTTTCTCGGATTTGATATAAGTACCAGTATTATAGGAGTATCGTGTATCAGCTCACATGGCGAAATAATATTTTGCGAACATTGCGATCTCCGAAAAGAAAAAGGGTTGTTTGCAAAGATAGATAGATTTAGAGAGTTCTTGGCAAGTGCAAGATTTTTGCAAGCCGCAGTCCGAGAGATCTGGATTGAGGAGCCTTTTGTGTTTTTTAGTGGCGGCGGTTCGAGCGGGAAAACGATGGCCGTGCTGCAGCGATTTAACGGAATGGCATCGGTGGCAATTCGAGATGCGTTTCACATAGACCCTCAATATCTAGGCGCCAGCCAGGCACGAAAACTTAATGAGATTAAAATCCCGCGCGGTACCAAAGCAAAAGAAGAAGTTTTAAAGTTTCTTCTTGACAAGGTGCCTACATTTAAGGTAGAATATACAAAGCATGGTAATCCAAAGCCGGGTTACTATGATAGGGCTGATAGCGTAGTTATGGCCCGCGCAGGACACACTTTGTGGAAGAACAAAAACTCTTCATTCTAAGAGAAATCCTTGGAGCATGTCGCAGAACTAATGGGGAATATCTTTTTAACTGTCCCTATTGTAATCATCACAAGCCTAAGTTCTCAGTTAATCTAACCAAAAACGTATACAAATGCTGGGTGTGTGATACTAGGGGTCGCAATCTCTATCACGTTGTTAGAAAATATGGAGAGTATAAGCATCGCCAGAACTGGTTAAGACTGGACAATGAAGTAGATTATAACGACCTAGATCGCTGGGATCTCTTGGAGCATTTTGAGAAAAAGAAAAAGCCTGAACAAATAATTCCTCTTCCAAAGGAATACATTTCGCTTGCAAATAAAGATATGCCACCCACAGGTTTTATGGCTAGGAAGTATTTAAAAGAGAGGGGCATAACGAAGAAAGATATTATTTGGTGGAAGATAGGGTACTGTTCAACAGGAGAATACGAAAATCGAATCATCATTCCTTCGTTCAATGAAAATGGAAATGTTGATTACTTTATTTCCCGCACATACGATGGCGGTTATCCAAAATATAAAAACCCACCTGCCGACAGAGATGTTGTGTTTAATGATCTTTCTATCGACTGGACCTCAGATGTAGTCCTGGTGGAGGGTGTATTCGATGCCGTTGTGGCTGGGCGTAATAGTATTCCTTTGCTGGGGTCTACTCTGCGTGTGGATTCACATCTCTTCCGAAAAATTGTACAGAAGGACGCGTCGGTATATGTTGCGCTCGACCCCGACGCAGAAAGAAAAGCGCTTGAAATTATAAAAAACCTCTTGACATATGATGTAGAATTGTATAAGATAGAGATAGAACCGTATAAAGATCTTGGAGAGATGCCGAAGGAAGAGTTCGAGAACAGAAAAAACAATGCTACTCGAATGAACTTCGAAGAACTACTTCAACGCATCATACTGGCTTAAAAGGAAACAATGAATGTATAAAATTGCGCACTGCGCAGATGTCCATATTAAAAATCTAAAATATCATTACGAATATCGGAAGGTATTCGAGCTCATGTATGAGTCTCTACGAGAGGAGGAAGTAGATTTTATCTACATTGGTGGCGACATCGCCCACACAAAGACACAAATATCACCAGAGTTCGTCGACATGTGTTCGCGCTTCTTGTCCACCCTTGCGGATATAGCACCGACTTATTTGATTCTAGGAAATCACGACGGCAACCTGCGCAACTCGTCGCGGCAAGATGCCATTACACCAATCGTCGAAGCACTTCAACACCCTCGCCTGCACCTCTTAAAGAACTCGGGTGAAGTCGAAATGGATTTAGATTTGACGATGAATGTCCTTTCTATATTTGATGAAGAAAACTGGGTAGAGCCATCCGATCCTACCAAGATTAATATTGCTGTTTACCACGGATCGATCGCCGGCGTCCAAACCGACGTTGGCTGGACCATGGAACATGGCGATCACGACGTCTCTATTTTTGGTGGGCACGACTATGCAATGCTCGGAGACATTCACAAGACCAATCAGATCCTAGACCACGAAGGTCGCGTACGTTACTGTGGATCGATCGTGCAGCAGAATCACGGCGAGACCAACGACAAGGGCTTTCTGATATGGGAGATCGAAAGCAAGGATGAGTTCAGCGTGAAACACATCAAGCTGCCCAACCCTAAGCCTTTTGTGACCATTGAACTCACGCCGAAGGGTAGGATGCCCCGGGGCACGATGGTGCCCTCTGGGGCCCGTGTACGGCTTGTGAGCAACAACAACCTTCCATTGAACGTAATGAAGAGAGCGGTCGAGGTTGCTAAGCATCGCTTTGGACCAGAGAGTATTACCTTTTTAAACAGGGCTGCTGGGCAAAGAGGGAGCATTGATGCGACAGGGCCTGGCTTCTACAAGGAAAATCTTCGCGATATTTCTGTACAGGAAAGGCTCATGAAAGAATATCTTAAAGATTATGAAGCCGGCGATGAAATGATGGAGCGAGTTAATAATCTAAACCAGAAGTACAACAAGATGGCCGAGGCAACAGAAGATGTAGCGAGAAATATTAACTGGAAGCTGAACAATTTTGAGTGGGATAACCTGTTTAACTATGGCGAGAACAACAGGGTTGATTTTGAAAAGCTAAATGGTATTGTAGGAATCTTTGGAAAGAACTTTTCGGGGAAGTCAAGCATCATTGATGGACTCCTTTATACGATGTTCAACACAACATCCAAAAATGAACGCAAGAATCTTAACGTGATTAATCAACACAAATCTGCTTGCTCTGCCAAGGTAGAACTTCAAATAGG
>Ga0098061_1001037_pt1 | contig 13532 bp, 13 predicted proteins | sample 22_taG_FD_92579 | JGI IMG/M metagenome (GOLD analysis project Ga0098061, IMG submission 92579) | Marine viral communities from the Subarctic Pacific Ocean - 22_ETSP_OMZ_AT15343 metaG | ecosystem: Environmental > Aquatic > Marine > Oceanic | place: Subarctic Pacific Ocean | collected 2015-01-20 | reverse complement strand
ATTTGCAATGTCCTGTTGTATATTTTGTACGTCTTGCCCTGTAAACTTTGAAAGAAAGGTTACCAGAGACCCTTGCCCACATCCTGCAAAACATATCCATTTACCAACCGTAACGTTAATTGAACAAGAAGGTAAATCATCTATATGAAACGGACAAGAAATGTTAAATTGGTCACGTTCTAAAGGAACATCTATTCCTGCATCCAGTAATAAAGTAGACCAATTAATCACTAACTCGTTTTACCTTTGATGCACGTAGGAACAATACAATGTCACTACTGTAACCATTAGCATCAACAACTCGACCACGCTTTATATCGCCAATCGTAATGTCCACTTTAGGTTTCCCCGGCCCTTTAGATGTACCTTGTTTTACAATAATACCATCTGAATTTTTAAACATATCAAACAAGCCCATAAGAGTACTCCTTACTAAAAACTACCGTCTTCTAGATCATCGTCCGTGACGAGTTCAAATTCCTCATCTTCATAGATTTTACCACAATCTACATCCCAATGCAAGTAATATTCTTCGGACGGTAATACCCCGTCTCGATATTTCTGTATCTGCATTAAACGTTTATCATCATTGTCTTCTACTAAACACATCGCCATAGCTACATCTGCTGCACGAATTAAAGCGTCCCCAAAAGCAACTTGATCGGCTCTAGGAGGCTCAAACATATTAGATGCTTCTCTAGTAGCTTGAGTTGAAACCCAGATTGCTGTGTTAGTAGATAAACATAAGTTTTTCATACCGTAGAAAAGCGCATGAGATTGTTCCCACATAGCTTTTTTACCATCCCCTGATGAAATTAGATATATACCATCTAACACCACAAAGTCTGGTGAATGTTTACGTATCAATCTAGCAATACTTTCAATAGAAATCGTCGCTTCCCCCTCAATGTGGTCGCAAACTAATAAGGAGCGTCCATTCAATTCCTTTAGAAAGTCCCTGTAACTGTTTTCATCTATTGGGTCACCATTTCGTAAAGCTTTATGGGAAAAGTCGTACCCCATCTTCTTGGCTAACACAACGTCAGCACGTAAACTAATCGCAGATGTTGTCATTTCAGTAGAAACTAGTAGTGTCTTATGCCCATTCATAACGGCTGTGGCTGCTGCTTCTACACACATCCACGTTTTACCAACGGTTGGGCGAGCAAACATAGCGATTAATTCCCCCGGCATCCACCCAACACCCGTCCCGTTAAAGGATTTAAAGGGGGTGGGGATACCCATTAACCCTTCCCCCATCTTACGTTTATTTGTTCGCTCTCGCCATTCTTCTAATCTACCTGATGTGCCATCATTATAGATAGCTACATCTTCATCTGTTTCAATTTCTACATCCCCCAGATTAGAAATAATAGAAGATAAAGCCTTTGTGGGGTTATCTTTTAATAACTCCTTTTGAGATTGGATAGAACTTACAATTTTACGATATACTACCTGATCTTTAAATTGATCAACAGCATAATCATAATTCAACGTCTGTGCTGACGGGTCTAGTGTTGGGTAATTTTCAACCAACGTCGCCGCAGAAGGAGTTTCTTTATATTGATCAACATAATTGATAATAAATGTATGTACTTCGCCATGTTTTGCAAAATCTTTACCCGTATATCTAAAATTTTTAAAATTTGCAGGGTCAGTTAAGTTGAACAGGACACCAGATTCTATGTATTCAAAACTTTGCATTCCTACCTCGCTCTATAAAGTACTCTTGGGCCACTACCATGAATATAGCATACCACACCATCCCCCGCTTTGTCATTCGCAACATCTCTAGCTTCAGGGAAAGAGGGGAAAGTTCCCTCTACCCATACTTCTTGGCTATAATTAAAAGCAGCTTTAGTAATAGATATGACTCTATACTGACCTTCGGGCGCAGTACGACCTGTTAAATCATTATCTATTAATTGTTTGCGTAGCGGAACTGAAGATTTAGTAAACCCACCTTTTCTATTAGTTCTTTTCGGCATCTGACCACTCCAATAACTTTGTTTCAATCTTCTTTTTTAACTGTTCGGAAGCTGCTGTTGGGAACCATTTAGTGTCTAGGAGTACAAACTTACGCCAGTACGCTTGCACTTTTCCATTCCCGTAAGCTTTAACTTTATAGTATAACTCAGGATTATACGGTGTTAAATAATACTTAAACTCAAACCCTTTAAGTATATATTTAATAGATACAGAATCTGAGTTAGTATTAATACCATTATATAAACCGGATAAAACTTTAAATAAACCATATTTTTCGATAGCTTGTTTAATAATTTTTAGGTCGTACCCGATAAAACCTTTGTTAGAGTATTCCTTATGGTGTTTACGGGAGTATAACCACGTAAATTCTTTCCGCACATCCTGCGAATTATAATCCTTTAAAGATTTTCCGTTCCGTTTAACCATAACAAAAGCCTTCGATCTGTACTTCCACCCAATTTCTGTTTAATTCGATTACGGATTTTATAAGCGGATTCCTGTAGTGTATTAGAAATCTCATCCATTGTCAAGTTATCTATTCGTAATTGCAGAAAGGATTGCTCAGGTTCTGAAAGATTTAATCGACTTAGTACTGAGTTTAGCATCAACCGTGAATCCATGTCAACTGTTACTGCTATGGCTTTTTGCGCTGAACTAGGAGAATGACCCCAATCGTCTGATTCCCATAAATGTAAAATAGCATCTAAACTTTGTGGTTGGGGTCTACGTTGAGCCTTCGTTATCAGGGTTCGGATTGTATTGATCATCGTAGTATGCAAATATGTGTGAAAAGATACTTTGCGTTCTGGGTTAAACCCTTTTGCGGCTTTCATTATAGAAATTCGTAGCTCTTGTGCAATATCTTCTCGATCCATGCCCCTAATAGAAGTTGTTTGTAACATTCGATTTATTTTAGGTTCCCATTGCTTTATTAAATTATCGTCTATCCGCATTCATAACTCCCCCTTTTCCCTTCTGTTTGCTATACTATAAGTATAGCACACTTATGTCGATGAATCAATGTTTTTCCATGGTTCTTCTCTACGGGCTTTATAAAGACAATCTTTGCTACAATAAATATATTTACTTTTAGAACTTAGTAATTGATGCCGCCTACGTCTAAAAGGGGTTCGACAGAATTTACAATGTACTAAGATTCTATGGTAGTTATAACGACAACCATCATGTAAGTGTTGTATACGTTCAGCACGAGTTGCACCGACTGGTACGTCTTCCCCACACGCTTTACACTCAATTCGTTTTGGTGCCTTCGTTCGAGCCACAAGTATGCTTCTAGTTGGAAGGTCAGCCTTTTTTAGAACCCTGTGAACATACGCCTTGTCCACCCCAACCTGCTCTGCAATTCTTGTTAATCTTATAATTGGGTTTTCTTTACGTAGCTGTATTATTTGCTTACGCTTAGAAGTCATCTAAGCTAGCATCAGCAGACGCACGAGCCGTATCCTGTTCATATAGCACTACGAGTTTTTGTATTCTGTTTTTTAGGAGAGCAGCTAGATACGAAGCATCTACATCTCCCGTTTCCCCCAAGTCCTTTATACGGCTAGATGCCGCGACAACCCTTGTCCATTGTGCGTCTGTAAATGATACCGTTACATCAGGCATTAGTTTTTCTCCTTTAGTTGCTTCACTTCGTCTGAAAGTTCTTGTACTGCTTTTATTAGCATAGGAATAAATTCTGAATATCTGGCTCCATAATAATCTTCATCTTCACCGCCATGTGTAATACCGCCAAACTCTTCGATAGAATTTATACCATGTTTTTTAAGTGTTTCCATGACTTCTTGTGCTATTATACCGTAGTGGGTTTGATCCACCTTGTCTTCTTTTTTATTTTTCCATTTGTATGAAACAGGGTTTAGGTCGTTAATAAAGTCCAACCCCAACGTTGAGGGGGTTATGAGTTCTTTTAGCCTCATGTCTGATGTTTGAATGGTGCCATTAGTCGCATAAACATCATCCCATCTGTAAGAAGCAGTTCCTAAATCATAGGTATCATCGGCACCGGGTTGCGTGGTTCTATAAAACCAAATATTGGCACCACTTTCTCCGAAATAAGCTGCTGCTGTACCGTCAGCCGCAATACCCAAGTATTCAGTTGCCCCGGATTCGTAAAGAAAAAGTCCTGTATGCCCACTATCAGAACCATCAAAGGTTACGCTGGGAGCCGCTGATGAACCGTCAGACACGGTTATAACGCCGGGAGCTAGTTTATCTACGGTAAATTTCGTCTTCGGGTTGTTTGACCCACTTGTAGAAATATTGTCCGCTAGGTCAAAAGTTGCTTGTGTGTTATCTCCTGTAGCTATACCTGCTCTGCCAATTACTAATTTTGTTTTATCTTCTTTATAATCTTTAGCTAGTTCGGTTGAAAATGATGATGTTGAAGATGCGGGATTAAGAAAAACGGTATGCTCATCAGTCAAAGTTCCTGTATTAGACGCACCAATATCATATTTCTCTCCGTTATCCCCCGATAATGTAACAGTTCCCGCTGCACCATCTTCTCTAGCCCAAGTAACTTGATTGGAAGTTGTACTATCGAATTTCGCATTGATTGTCCACTTTACGGCTGAGTCGGAGAAGTTGTTTGCCCCTCCTCCCGTGTCAGGGGGTTCTTTACCATACCTAATTGCGTTCTGATGTACTTCTTTTAGGACATTCGACCTGAATGTTGCGGCTGAATCGTTCTGTCCTATACTAGATATCGAAGTCATAGTCACGCCACTGCCCTCATCGTAAGTAAGCTCAGTAACTAAGTGATCTCTATCTTCCTGTACTAATGAATTTGTAACTCGTATAACATGCCCTGCACGAAGAGGGACGTAAATACGCATTGGTTTACTAGCGTCTAACGCAGTCCCGTCACTAGTGTCGGTAGCTGATGACCCATAAACTACTGTAGATGATGTTACACTTGAAATATACGAATATCTAGTAATAGTAGTTGCCGTTGAATCCATTTCACATATAACATCCCCTTGTAATACCCCAAAAAGTATTGGGTTATTAGTAGTACCACTATTATTATCTGCAAAAGCTCCACTAGCAAATGTAATCGTAGCTGTCGATCTAGATACATTAGCTGCTGCTGCATCTATATACGTGTAGGGATAACCGGATACTTTATATTCTCCCCGTTTAATCCCAGAAGCTGAATTTCGGGAGAGGAGCGAAACGACCTGTCGTCGTAAAGAAGCGGGGTCGGAGCTTGTAGAATTTTTAATTACTTTAGTTTTCTTCGTGCCAAGTACTTTAGATAATCTACAATTAGCATGAGTAGTAACGTTATTACCTAAAGTTGAACCCGTTACTTCTAGGCTGGTTTCTGGCATATGTTGATTAAACCGCATACCTTCTGTATCACCAGCACTACTAAAAGGGCTAACTATAATAAAACCGGGTGGGTCTTCATTCTCTAAACCACTCCCCGCAGTATGAGATTGATATTCTATGACTCCAAAAGCTCCCCCACCTGCGGAACTTACAATCTCTGTCTGCCCGAAAGGTTTACCACCCCAATCGTCTGGGTCACCGTATGGATTACGATAGATAATAGAATTATCTGCGTGGTTCGCTGCTGAGGTTCCAAATTGCGCTCTAGCCACCGTTATGGTGTACCCAGTCCTTCCGGTAACTTTCATAATTTCATTATCTACTTGAAGGTAATCGTTTACATTTACAAGATCGGATGCGGCACTAGCCCCTGTATCAGCTTGCCCAATAATATCATACTCATCAATTGTAAAAGTTTCAGGATCAGTGGTGGTGTTAAGGTCTGCACCATCTACTCGTCCTAGTTTCACCATGCCTTCTACAACTAATTGCCCCGCCGCTCCTGTAATATTAAGACGTTCAAATCTCCTACGTTTAGCGACTGATGCACCTCCAGCTTGACCAGTATCTACAAACCCATCTCCTTTTCTTTGTGGCCCTTTTTCGGTATATTCTAAGATAACATCTGTATATAGCTCATCGTTTGTGTTATCGAATGCGAAATCATTCTGCATAAGTTTATTAAACCCGTCAGAAGAAAACGATGTAGCAGCGGGGTATTTAACTGTTATACCGTATGTTGCAGGTGAATCAGGGCGAGTCCCACGTTGGTAATAGTTCCAATCACTATCAACGGTTGCGCTTATAGATGTAGTTTGTACTGCGGGGTCAACGTGATAGTCAAACCCAAACTTAGAAGCTCCCGGATTTCTATAAACAGGCGCATTGTCCGAATGTGTTGCTGCTGTTGTTCCTCGCACTCCCCTTAGTACAGTTATAGCATTTGTACTAACTGATTCAACAGCCATGATCTCAGAATCAATCGCAATATAATCCGCCGAAGAAAGGGCTTCTGCCGCATTAGCGTACCCTAATTGCAGGTTATCGACATCTATCTCTGTTACGGTAGCGTTCACATCAGAAGCTTCATTTACTAAAGCTATCTTAAATCCTTCACGAGTTTCTTTACTGTGTGGTTCTTCCGCCGCTAATTGTGCAATTTCCCCTAACGATGCTTTATTACCTTTAAATTCTAATATCCCGTTACTTTCCTGTAGGCGTAAAGAAGTGGTTACTTTATTTTGCCCATTTGTCGCAATATCAGTACTACCTGTATAATCTGCGTCAGTAATCATAGTACTTATCATTGAAGATTTAGTTCCTGAGTTCCCTACAAAAGCTAAGTCAGGCCAGCCTCCTGTTCTAGTATTTTTTAACTCTTCAACTGCATCCCTCACATCTAATACAATAGATGTACCGTATCGAAAATCAAATTTTTCATTTACGTCATATACTTTACCTGAAAGTAAGATTGCCCCAGTTTCTTGGTCTCTAAGCCTTATGTTCATAAAATCAGTAAATACTCCAGTAAAGCGTCCTTTACCTTCATTAGCTGTTGTTGAACCCATCTGTCTGGGACGATTAACTACTGTAATTAGTGCCTTACGGGGGTTTCCAACCGAATCTGTCATGTGTACTGATGTTACGGGGTTAATATCCGTTGTCTGATAAGAAACAGAACTTTCCCAATCGTCAGGGTCAAGTGCGGTTTTCCACCATCTGTACCTAGCGTTTGCCCATTGATTAGCTGAAGTGTAATATAATAATTCTAGTTTAGTTACAGCCATTAATCTAAGTCCGCTCTATCAACCCAATCTTGTCTAGCAGAGGCAACAAACTGCATTGAGCAATCATACCGATCTTCTCTTGATGGGTTTAACTGGAATCTAGCCATCTGAATCGCTACCCTATAAACCGCCCCTCCTGTCCAGCTACTTAAGGCACTAGAGTCGGTGTTTATCTCAATTGGTGTACCTGTATATCCTTTAGTTGATGAATCTGTTTGAGGATAAGAAGTATCCCCAACTTCAAGTTCTAGCTGTCCATTAGCTGAATCCGAAGCAATCCACGTATAAACAACATCTTCTAGCCAATTTTTGAATGGTATGTAATACGTCTGCCCACCTATCGTAATAGAAGCAGGGGTGGGTTGAACTGTATCAACAACCCCATTTAAGCTAATGCTAGGACGAAAGATTCCTAAATCAATAAGTTCAGGGGACGTTTCAGGAATAGGTACTTGGATAGGTGTTTTACTATATGATACAGAAAAGGAGTCTGCTTTCATAGCAAAGCGTAATGAGGCTCCCGCATGAGTACCATTACGGAGCAATATAGATAAGTTTTGGGTTGCATTTTTTGCTGATGTGTACGCCATTATTCTGTACCCCTAACCCGTGTACGCATAGTCGGAAGCTATGGCTGTTTGCTGCATTGCTTGGTTTTTACCATCTTGAGTTTGTGCGCTGACCTTAGCCTGTTCATCTGGGCCTGTCACTTCGACCTTTAGTACTCTATTTTCAAATTGATGTAACGCAACCTCTCCTGCGATAGCCGCCGCTATTCCTACTGGGCCACCTACGGCACCCGCTGCGGTTTGTGCTGTGGTATATGCAAGACCAGCACCAACAGTTTTAGCATTGAATCCATACTTTCTAACCATTCTCTGGGTTTCATAAGCACCTGCTGCTAGACCAATAGCTGCACCAACGCCGGGGATAGACATACCTGCCGCTTTTAGCCCAGCCTTACCACCAATTTTTCCTAATAAAGCCCCTGCACCACCACTAAAAATTTTGGATACCCCTTTAGCTAAACCACCTAAGCCGGGGATTTTGTTTAACGCTTTAGCTAATAAGGTGAAAGGTGTAGCTAATACTTTCAGTAAAACTTTTGCTATCCCCGTTAGTATATTTTTGGGGCCACTCTTAAGGAACCCCATAACTCTACCCATAATCTTTCCAAGCCATGTGGTAACGGTTTTAATTGGCCCTCTATTAATAAATTTTCCAATCGTATTGAAGATGTTCTTCATCCTAGTAAAAGGCCCCTTAAGTAACCCTCCTACCTTATCACCAACCCACTTGAATGGAGCCATAAATTTTTTCCCAAGCCAACTAGTAACCTTAGAACTCCCTTTAAATATATGCTCGCCTATACCTTTTACAGCATTTTTAAGGGAAGATTTTACATTTTTTATTGCACTAGAGGCCCAACTTGTTATCAGTATCTTAAGTTTACCTATTCCTTTCACTAAGCTTTCCACTCCGGGAATTTTAAACATTAAAGCCTTAAAACCGCTTCCTAAATACTTTATAAAATCTCCAATTTTTCCACGTATTACCGAACTTATTGTTTTTGTTGACGATTTAGCGGCTGCTTTACCCGCAGTAGTAGCAACTTTTTGCCCAACCTGTACACCCCCGAACCATTTAGCAAGTTTCCAAACCCCTGTAAATTTTGTAAACACAAGAGCGGTAACAACCCCACCAAGTACTTGAGCTATCTGGGTTCCATCCCCCCCTTGCATCCAAGACGGAGTATGGTCTTTCCAAAAAGAACCAATAGATTCTGAGATAGTGAGTATTTTATCTGCTATCCATTTGGATGTTGTTTGGACTCCCGGCATCATTTTAGCTAAGAATTTAAGCACAGGAATAAATATAGGCATTAACGGAGCGAGCATCAAGTCAACCATACCACCAACAATTTGGAAGATAGAACCTGCAAAACTTGTAAACAACTGGGATTGTTTTAGTAGAGAGGCGACACCAAATTGAATACCTGCACCTTTTAAGCCAGTTTTAACCGCTCCTCCCATTTTATTGAAGAAACTTTTAGGTTGCTCGTCTGAGCCGCTGCTACCGCCGTTGCTACCTCCTGTACCAGCTTTTGCACCTGCATTTTCAATTTTTACAAGAAGTTCTTCCATTAAAATCCACTTCCTAGGTTGTTGTTCATCCGCCTATCCATATCCTCTTGATCTCTATGCTGTTTTTCTTGAAGTGCGCCCATAACCCCAATAACTTTAGCGACATCCTCAACTGTTAACGTATGAATCACTTCCCATGGAATCCCTTTTTCTAATAACTGTATTGTAACAATCCAATATTCAAAATCAATATTATCAGTTGGTAAACTATTCTTACCTTTTACCCCGGTTAAATACGCTAGACACCTTTTTTTATTTCGTCAGCAGATTCCTCAGAGGTATCTCCTACATTAGGCACTAAGCCTTCTAACGCTGACCCTAATCTAGCATCAATTGAGAGTAAGAATGACTCCGTTGTTCTCCCCCACGGAGCTTCCACAATCATATCTCGTAAACACGCTCGAACAAAAGCATCTCCATCAAACGATGTTTGTCCCCCTGTCCCCCATGTAATAGATTTAGACATTATCTGGTTACGTCTAGCCCATGTAAGAGGTTTAACTTTAATGTTAAACGTCTCTTGCGTTTCTTCTATTACTAAAGTCTGATTTTCTATAGAGCTTGTGTTTACCTGATATTTGCTAACATCAAACGGCTGCGCTGTACTAGTTTCTGTTGTCATGCTATCCTCCTATGGATAAAACGGTTCTGAATCCTTAATCTCAATCTTCATATTTCTAAACAAGATATCCGCATCTACTTGCATCGGGTTATCTCCACTAACTGCGTGAGGAGCAGAACGTATAAACGCTCCCTGTTCTCCGCCGCCCGCAGCCGCTGCTCCATCATCTGGAATAGTAATCTTTATTTCATCGTTAGTCCCTCTCGTAAAGGTTAGTACAATCGAAAATCCTGACATACTTGCCGCAGTATGGAGAGTCCCGTAATCACCTTCAAGAAGCAACTCATTGAATAGACTCCTAACTGTCGAAGCCGTTCCACTTGGAACACCGTCTTGTATAGCGGAATCTGGTAACACAATAGAAGCGGACATTGAGTATTCCCTGTTATTCTCCCGAATCTCTGTTGGGCCACGATGCCTTCGGCTTCCTTTTCCTTGTCCGCCGATGTAGTATCTAGGTTCTTCATTGTTAGCAATTGAAATACTTAAGCTTCTAACCCTTCCAAATTCAACCCCAAACATAGACAAAGTGCCTTGAGAGAAGTAATATGGGTCGGAAGAAGGGAATCCACCCGCTGCGGCAGTTAGACCGTCTGCCCCATCCTTTGCGGGAACTCCAACGTCATCGTTATCTATACGTTGCATAATCCCATAACCGGGCAGCGCAGCATCATTTGGTACGGAAACTGTACCATCTGTATCATAAGCAGAACTCAATTTCTGGTTGTGTACCATATCTTGGAAATTAATACCGTCCCAAGACGCTGTAAGTAAACCACCTTCATCCGCACTAATAGTCATTGACCCAACATGCCCACCAAAATACCGACGGTTAAAGTCTTTATTTGCGGTTTCTGCACTATCCCGCATATGAACATTCCATGCTATTGTATCTAAGTCAACTGTCTCATAAATATTGTGTTGGTAATAATCGGCATCGCTCGAACCGGTTGAACCGATCTCTTCCACACCAGCAACTTTATATACAACATCATTGTCTTCAAAGGCTTCTGCTGATGTAGAACCTTCCGCCCTAGTTACTGTTAGAGTGTTACCTGAGATAGAGTCAATCCTAATAACTTCATCATCTACTCGTAAGTAATCACCAACAGCGACAATATCACCTGCTGTACTTGCATTATGATATAGATTATCTATAACAATAGATGTTGTGCTATCATTATCTGCCCCATCTATTAGTCCTACAGGGAAGTCTTGATTGCCTAGTCCACGATGATCAAATTGTAATGGGTAATTTAGACGTAGCACATTACTATTGACTGCGGTAATTTCGCGAAGTTCAGCTATATTCTGACTTGAAAATGATGTATTAGCGGCTTCCACTGCCGAAGTATGTGCGAATTGATGCCCATCAATTGCAATCATATCACCAATAGAAAGGTTGGTGGCGGAAGTAACGGTAATTTGATAATCACCCTTTTTAGCATCTGACGCTAAGGTTGTTCGTTCTGTGTGAGTACCTCCGACAGCCGTAGAGGAAACTTTACCAATAGGGTATCGTAAAGGCCACCCGTTCAGAAGTACAAAACCCCCCAATGCACCAGCAAAGGTTTGTTGTCCTTTATAAGCAACGTAAAAGTTTCTCTTTTGATTTGTACCTAATAGATAACGACCTTCAATAGCCATTTCAGGGTCTGGGACTTCAACAGTTTCGTACACACCCGGCACCCATGTCATAAATTTATCAGTCGGAGATTCTGTAACGGCTGTTACTACCGTAATATTGTCATCGTTAGGATGGAAAAATGCAGTAGGGGAGTCTAGGTATAGAGTACCATCTGTTGTACTCCCTGAATCTAAGCTGATATGTTCTACTCTACGTACTTCAGTTTCTTCATCAGCAGCCGATCCGATCTGTATGTATTCCCCGGCTGTAAGACCACTGGCGATCTGGTCTACATAAATTGATCTAGAACCCGCAGGTATCCCTGCTGCTACATCTATAACAGCAGTTCCGGTTCCAGCTGTTACACCGGTAGCCGCTTCGGGGTAACCCCCGTGTCCCCCTTCTGTGGCGAATGTAAGTTGTGCTTGATCCGAACGATATACTGCCATTATTTATACTCCTTAAGGTTTAATACCTTTCCTATTATACTCAAAATCATTAAGTTTCCAACAAAACAGCACTATTTACAAGCGCAATTTGCGAATTACCCATCCAGACATTAACTGTCTCAGTTGTCATTTCATTAAAGTTTAAAAATTGAATCCGTTGAAAATTCGTTAAGCTGTGCATTCTGGAGTGACAAATACGCCTAATCTCCTGCATCAAATTAAATAATCTTTGCCGCTCCCTTAATGTCCAAATTTCTAACTCCACCGTATATTCTCTATTACCGTATGCCCAATTACCGATAGGGGTTTCCGTAAATGAGGAGTTTCTAGCCACGACTGCATCTCCAGCATTCAAGTCGAAGCGTAAAGGCTCTCCATTACCGGTTACAACAACTAGGTTTGGTTTAGCTACATTGTCTGTATCCCATTGACTATTAAATTGTGTTAGCAGTTCATCTGCTGGTAGAGGTTCGTTTGCCATTAGAAAGTCTCAAATGCTCGTAAGCTATCTAGTCGTTCTTCTACTTCCATAGACCACCCATCAATTTTCTGTGGTAATTGGACTCTATCCATGCCGCTTACTGCTAAATTACCGAAATCTGAGTCTCGTAATACGTCAATTGCGGCTAATTTCCTAGCCATGTCGAACACAATCCCGCCTTCTCTAGGGTCAGTTGCTATATCTTTTCCGTACATATAGGAAACTTTCACAGGCATTGTGAACTCTCCTCCACCCCATCGCCATACAGGAGCGTTGTAAGACGTAAATCTTGCAGGAAGTAAGAAATATCTAGAGAATTGAATCATATTTGTGTCAGGGACAAAGAAATAATCTCCCGTTCTCCCCTGCCTTTTAGAATCCCATGAAGCTCCACTCCAAACTTTTAGATCAAATATCTTAAACCCATTCGGGCGATCTAAATGGAATCCATTTAAATTAAACTGGTGATATTCTTCATGGATAAAACTAGGTCTCCATGATTTTCTAGTTATATGTTCGATGTAAGACTGACTCGCTTCTATATATTGTTCTACCGTTGCCTGTGTGGGTGTAGTAGAAGAAGTAAAATCTGTACCACTACCATCAGTTGTGGTAACATTCTTTAGTTGGAGTAAATTAAACACATCTTGAGTAGAACAGTAGGCTGCTAAACTACGTTTACGGATGCTTCTAAGTGAAGGAGCGGTACTTACTGAAGTTGTCGAAGTGCATCTTACCCAATATTTTGTGGCACTGTTTACCGCAACGGTAGCCCAATCTGACAACCGACCTGTGGGGAATTGTTCTGCACCATCTTTTGAAAAATCGTAAGCAGTATCTGGACTGTCATCTGGATCAGTATAGTATGTAGCAGATAACGGAGTAAATACTACCCACGTAGAACCGTTGTAGTATTCCCATATTAAAGCACCTAAACTTCCAGCAGTATCTATATCAAAGATAGCCATATCAAAACGATTAGCATCCCCAAGATACAAAACATCATTCGTATCTGCTAAAATAGTTGCGGAGGTTCCCGCAGGGGATTGCATTTCTAATGTTATGTTTGAATACGT
>Ga0098061_1001036_pt1 | contig 13548 bp, 18 predicted proteins | sample 22_taG_FD_92579 | JGI IMG/M metagenome (GOLD analysis project Ga0098061, IMG submission 92579) | Marine viral communities from the Subarctic Pacific Ocean - 22_ETSP_OMZ_AT15343 metaG | ecosystem: Environmental > Aquatic > Marine > Oceanic | place: Subarctic Pacific Ocean | collected 2015-01-20 | reverse complement strand
TAACACACTAGACAATACGGATAGGGGGTCTGGTGGTTTTGGTAGCACTGGTTTAAAATGATAAGTTATGCCAGAAGTTTTATTTTTTATATTAGTAATTTTATTTTTTCCTACAATATATTTCTTTAGTAAATGGATACATGATTTATATGTTAGGATATATGATATTCAAATAAAATTAAAACATCATAGCGATAGCATTTCAGAGTTAGTTGATGAAGTCACAAAATTAAAGGAAAAAGATGGAAATTATTGATTTTTTACGAGACATGGTTAAAAAACATCCTAATGATTATGATTTGGGTGAAGCTATTAGAAGTTATGTTGTTAACCATAAAAATGAAGATAGGGTTAAAAAAATAAGAGAAAGGACTGAAGAACGAAAGCTATAACAAATGAAATATATATTCATACATATTGGAAAAACGGCTGGAACAAGCTTTAGAACATTTTTAGAATCTAATGTTAAAAGACCTTATTGGGGATATGAAACATTACACTTCTTAGCTCATGAAAATTTAGATATTAGGGACCCAGGTAAATTTATAGAGGCTGAACCAAACGGACATCGCATTTTCGAATATTTTGGTTTATTTTCTGCACACACTCCATATGGTATACATAGATATCTAAAGACTAAAGATTATCAATATATTGCTGTCCTAAGAGAACCAATATCAAGAACTATATCAGCGTATAGGTATTCAATAGACAGAGGATGGGATACGAATAAAACAAATATTATTGATTGGTTTTATAAGGAAGAAAATAAAGATAAAAAACATTACCAACTTAACTATGTTTCTGGTGTGCCAATTGATGCACCATATGAGGTTAAATTAAAACATGGTTTAAAAAATTTAAGAGATGATAAATTTTTATTTGGTTTAACTGAAAAATATAATGAGTTTATTGATTTATGTTGTGAAAAGAATAGTTGGACCCCCAAATACAAGAAGGTTAATGTCACACAATCAAAAAATACTGTTACTGACGAAGATAAAATTAAATTAACCGAATTGCTATCGGAAGAAATAGAATTTTATAACAAGGCTGTTGAAATATATAATAAAAAACATAAAAAAGTTACAAATGATTAGTATAGTATATTGCACAATGGAACACAACCAAAAACATATTGACCATTTAAAAAAAATGGCTGGAAACCCAAATGTTGAAATAATTGAGTATATAAATAAAGGTGAAGGATTGACAAAGTTCTATCAAAAAGGACTAGAAGAATCAAAATATGATATTGTTGTTTTTTGTCATGATGATATACTAATCGAAACAAAAAACTTTGCGAATAAAATCACCAAATTATTTGAAAAAAATAAAGAATACGGTATACTTGGTGTGGCTGGTACAAAATATATGGCTAAATCTGGTAAATGGTGGGAAGATAAAAAAAAGATGTATGGTAGGGTAAAACATACACACAATGGTAAGTCTTGGTTGTCATCATATAGTTCTGATTTAGGTAGCAATATAGAAGAAGTTATTACCGTTGATGGTGTATTTTTTTCTGTACATAGGGGTAGATTAAAAGAGGGTTTTGATTTAGATGTGAGTGGATTTCATTTCTATGATGTTGATTTTTGTTTTAGGAATTATTTAAGTGGTGTTAAATTGGGTGTACACACTAATGTAAGGATAAACCACATGTCTATTGGTATGACAAATGAAGAATGGGAAGAAAACAGAAAACTATTTTCTGAAAAATACAAAGATAATCTACCAATAAAAATAGATAGAAAATTTAACGGAAAAGAAAGGTTTAACGTTTTATTGTGCTCACCAAAAATACGAGACATAGTACAAATAGCTAGACACTTAAAAGGTAAAAAATATACCATATCTGTATGCTCAGAACCAAATACAAACGGCTTAAAAACGCTAAACAGAATGGGTATAAAGTTTTGTCATCTTGGTCAACCCCCTGGATATAAAATGGGAGATGGTAAGTGGGGGTTAAAAACACCAAATGGGGATGTTTTATCAGAACCACAAAAACTATATAGAATACACGAAGTTAATTTCGACTTAGTTCATGTAAAAAATGATAACACGCTATTTGAACATATAAGTAGATTTTACCCAGAACTACCAGTGGTTAAACACAATATGTCAACTGAATCAATGGATGATATAATAACTGAATATCAAAAAGCGTTAGCATGATTAAGATAATAACAGGTTGGAGCAACAAGGGTGGTTCAACATTCGCATTTATAAACTTAACCAATGCTTTAAACGAAGCTGGTTATGAAACAATTTTGTATGGGCCACATGAATGGCATTTAGATAAATGCAAGTCGGGATTACTTAAAGATTTTGTACCAGAAAAAGATGGTTCATTAATTGTGCATTTTCTACAATTACAAGGTAGACCAGATTGTAAAAATGTAATTTTAAATTGCCACGAAACAAATGTTTTTGAGGTGTCAAATGTAAAACCATTTTGGGATACGGTTGTGTTCTTAAATGAAAAACAAAAAAACTATCATTCTAAATATTATGGAAAATATAATATAATACCAAATCTTAGAGAACCTTTAAATAAAAACACAAAAGAAAAAGGTGTAGAAAAAGTTGCTGGTATAATAGGTTCTATTGACCCAAATAAAAGAACTGAAATGTCTATAATGAGAGCATTAAATGAGGGTTATGAAAAAGTATTATTATTTGGTAATGTAAGTGATGTTTATTATTACAACAGTGTTGTTAAACCAATAATAGATGAACATGATAATGTTTTTGAGTATGGGTTTATTTCTGACAAACAAAAGATGTATGACATGATTGGTGCGGCTTTTCTATCATCTAAAAGAGAGGTGGCATCATTGGTAAAAGATGAGTGTGAAACCACTGGAACTAAATTCTATGGTAATAAAGCAACTGACCACGATGTTAAAGAATTAACAAATAAAGGAATAATAGAAGAATGGGTTAAAACGTTAAGCTTATGAAAAAACCAATAGTCCATGCATATTTTATTTGTCATAATGAGCAATACATATTACCCCATTTATTAAAGTATTATTTTAGTTTTTGTGATAAAATATATATAATTGATAACATGTCTGATGACGATAGTCATAATATCATAAACTCATTTTCAAATACCGAAATAATACCCTATAATTCAAAAGGTAAATTTGACGATAGAAGACACATGAATATTAAGAATAATGTATGGAGGGTCAGCGAAGGTATTGCTGATTATGTTATACTTGGTGATTCGGACGAATTCTTATATCATGAAGATATTAATAAATTCTTAAAAGTATCGTTTGCCAATGGCATAACATTTTTCAAACCACATGGTTCACACATGGTCGCTGATGAAGACTTTGTATTAAAAGCTGATGACAACCTTTTAGACTTAGTTAAAGAGGGTGTCCCAGTGTCTGTTTTAAATAAACCAATGATGTTTGATTGCAATAAAATTAGTAATATTAATTATAGTCTTGGTGCTCATTTAGCCAACCCAACAGGTGAGATTAAATTATACGATGGGGAGGATTTAAAAATGCTCCATTATAAATACATAGGGTTGGAAAATCATTTGCGTAGGTGTAAAAGTAGGGGTGACAGACTTAGTGATTTTAACTTAAAAACTGGTGTGGGTAAATTCTACCTTTATAATGATGATGAAAATATTACAGATTATAGAAATTATTTAAATAAGAGAGAAAAAATAATACACTAATGGTTGTTGGTAATGGTTTAATAGGTTCGTCATTTAAAAAATCCAAAAAGTTAAATTCTGAAACTATAATATTTGCTTCTGGGGTATCAAGTTCAGCAGCAAATAGTGATAAAGATTTTAAACGAGAAAAAGATTTAATATTAGACACATTATCTAAGCATAGCAATTTAACTTTTATCTATTTTAGTAGCATATTAGCTGGTGTTTCTGGTAATGATTATTATAACCATAAGGTTGATATGGAGGAATTAATTAAATCCAAATCAAATAACTATATAATATTTAAAGTGCCACAAATAATAGGTTTTAATGGTAATGATAATAATCTAATAAAATACCTAAGTAATGGTATCAAAAATAACACTGAACTTATATTATTTAAAGGTATTGATAGGGCTCTAGTTGATGTCGATGATATTGTTAACATTGTGAACTATTGTAATGGTAATGTCATGTGTGATACAGTATATTTATCACACATAGAAAAACTTAATATTGTCGATATAGCACTACAGATTAGTAATAACTTAGATATTGATGCATTAATAACCTTAACTGAGGGGGAGGATATTAGTAATTGGGATATAGCTAATAGTGATATTATTGTTGATGCTATATCACATTTAAATATTGCAACACATAACTATACTAATAACATAATAAAAAAATATATAAAATAATATGATAATTTTAACTGGATTTTATAATGCCGAAGAATATATAGAGAGGTGTCTAGGTTCAATAATGGCCCAAACATATAAAGATTATACTTGTTATATAACACATGACTTATCAACTGATAGGTCTGTCGAATTAGTTAAAGGTATGATTAAGGGTGACGATAGATTTATCTTAATTGATGATAATGAAAAAAAACTATACCAAGCTGGTAATTTCGATAAGGTAATTAGGTATAATGAAAATATTGACGATAATGATTTTTGTATTGAAGTAGATGGTGATGATTTTTTACCAGATAGAAATGTTTTTAAGCGGATAGCCGAACTATATAGTGATGATGATGTATGGATAGCTAATGGTAGTTTTAGATATTCTAGAGGGGTACCTGGCTTCTCAAGTGCACAAACTAATTTTCATAATTTAAGAAACTCAAGATTTACAGCATCACACATTAGAACCTGGAGACCATTTCTATGGAGAGCAATAAAGGAATCTGACCTTAAAGACGAAAACGGTGACTATTGGCAATGGAGTGGTGATTTATGTTTTATGTATCCAATGTTAGAGATGGCAACTGAAGAACACTACCGATTTATGACAGAAGTAAATTACGTTTATAACGAAGGTAACCCAATAAACGAACATAAGGTTAATATTGGTATGGTAACGGACCACGCCACTAGAATTAGACAAAAGGAAAAGTATCAAAAACTAGAAAGATAATGATAACTAGTAAATTACAAGGTGGGTTAGGTAACCAAATGTTTCAGATATCTGCTGCGTATTCATTAAGCAAAGACTTAGGTGTTGAATGTGGGTTTGATTTTGAACAATGCCATACACCAGCACAAGGTAATACATCTAATAAATATAAAGATAACGTATTAAAAAAAATTAAAAATATTTCTTTAGATTTTAAAAAATTTAAACAATATTCACAAAAGCAATTTTCGTATACCGAAATACCAAAAAATGATAATTTAATATTGAATGGTGATTTTCAGTCAGAAAAATATTTTAATAAGTACAAAGATGACGTTAAAGCTTTATTTTATTGTGATGACGATAAAATAAAGGAAATTGGTAAAAGATTGAGTGGTTTTGATATAGTAACATCTATTCATGTTAGAAGGGGTGACTATTTAAACAAACCAAATTTTCACACCTCATGTGGTATTGAATATTATAAAAAAGCAATAAGTCTAATTGGAGGTGGTGATTTTATTTTTGTATCTGATGATATTGATTGGTGTAAAAATAATTTCAAGGGACCTAATATCCATTATTCACCATTTACAAATGAGGTAGATGATTTATATTTAATGGTGTTATGTGATAATCAAATAATAGCTAATAGTAGTTTTAGTTGGTGGGGTGGGTATCTATGTACTTATCATAATAATATAGTGATTTGCCCTAAAAATTGGTTCGGGCCTAAAGGTCCAAAAGACACACAAGATATATATTTAAATAATTGGTTAAAAATATAAATTAACCCTTGATATTGTCATTAAAAAAACTTATAGTTGAGTATGGGACATAAAAACTTTTTTTCTATTGCAATACCAACGTATGAGATGCATGGTAGAGGTGTTGAGTTTCTAGAATTTAATTTTAAGATATTAGAAATCCAAAGTTTTAAAGATTTTGAAATCATAATATCAGACCATAGCTCAAATAATGATATTAAAGTGTTGTGTGATAAATGGTCTAATCGATTAGATATAAAATATTATAAAAATATTAATGGTATCGGTAAGTCATCTACAAATATTAACCATGCAATTAAAAATTCTTCTGGGGAATGGATTAAAATAATCTTCCAGGATGATTTTTTAATGGATAACGAATCGTTAGAAAAGATATTTTATCATATTAAACATAATAAGGGTACTAAATGGGTGGTAACTGCTTGTGAGCATACTAGAGATGGTATTAATATGTTTAGACCGTTTTACCCCAAGTGGAATGAAAGAATGCATTTAGGTATCAATACATTCAGTTCTCCAAGTGTTTTAACTATTAAAAATGAAGATATTATATATTTTGATGAAAGGTTAGTTAATTTAATGGATGTGGAATACTATAAAAGAATGTATGATAAATACGGTGAACCACACTATATTATGGACATATCAGTTGTTAATAGAGTGTGGGAGAATAGCGTTACAAATACACTACCAAATGATATAAAACAAAGAGAAACCCAAATGATGATTGAGAGATATGGTGGATAAAATATAACACTGTAAACTAAATAAATAAAACATGTATGATGATAAATATGTGTTTATCCATGCTACTAAAACTGGTGGAGGTTCAATTAGTGATGTATTGCAGAGGAATAATATACTAACTTTAGGGTATTGTAAATTAAAAGATGTTGACCATGAAAATAAAATTAGAAAATGTAACACTTAAAAATGAATCTTTACTTTTCTTTGACGAAGGGTTAAATTGGTATATGGATATTGATTACTATTAAAAGTTGTATTTAAAATATGGCAAACCACATATATTAGATGAAATAACAGTTGTAAATAGAACTTGGGTGTTAGACTTACTAATACAATACCACAAAGTTTAAAAGATAATGAATTAAGAATAATGATTGAGAAATATGGGTAATAAAAAATATAATATATTAATTACTGGGGTCGCTGGTTTGATTGGTTCTAGATTAGCTGACTGGATAATAGAAAATCACCCAGAATGTAATGTAATAGGTATAGACGATTTAAGTGGTAGTTACAAAAGCAATATAAACCCGAAAGTTAAATTCTATGAAATGGATTTAAAGGACCAGAAATTAAAAACTATTTTCGAAGAAAATAGACCAGATTATGTTTATCATTTTGCTGCTTATGCTGCTGAAGGGTTATCACCATTTATTAGACAATATAACTATCAAAATAATTTAGTTGTAACAGTTAATATTATTAATGAATGTATTAGATATAATGTTAATAGATTAATATTTACATCTACCTTAGCAGTATACGGACATGGAAGTGGTGGTATTTTTAACGAAACCCAACAACAAGCTCCAATAGACCCATATGGTGTGGCTAAATACGCTTGCGAAATGGATATACAAATAGCTGGTGAACAACATGGGTTAGATTGGTGTATCATTAGACCTCATAACGTATATGGGTTAAAACAAAATATTTGGGATAAATATAGAAATGTTCTTGGTATATGGATGTATCAACATTTAAATAATGAACCTATGAGTATTTTTGGTGATGGATTACAAACTAGAGCATTTAGTTATATCGATGATAGTTTAGAACCGCTATGGAATGCAGCAATGGAACCAAGGGCCTCAAAAGAGATAATCAATTTAGGTGGCATTGAAGAACACACAATACTTGAAGCTAATGAAATACTTAGGAAAGTTATTGGTGGTGGTGAGTTAATTTTCCATGAAGGTAGACATGAAGTTAAAAATTCGATACCAACCTGGGAAAAATCTGTAGATATATTAAATTTCAAACACAAGACTCCATTAGAAGAAGGTTTAATAAAAATGTGGGAATGGGTTAAAACTCAACCAAGTAGAGATAGGTTTGTTTGGGAGAATTATGAGTTAGAAAAGGGTATTTATAAATTTTGGAAAACTAATGATTGAGTTAAAAAATGTAACGTTAATTGCCGTAGCATGTGTTAGGGTTGATAGAACTATAAAGGCTTTAAAATACTCCATGCGTGATATTAAGTTTAATTCCGTTAAATTAATAACTAACGAAGTGATTAATGATGATTTAATTGAAGTTATTAATATTGATAAATTAGATTATGAGGGTTATAATAAATTTATTGTTTTTGATTTATATAAATATATTAACACTGATTTTGTAATAATAATACAAGATGATGGATTTATTATAAACCCAAATAAATGGGATGAACAATTTTTTAATTATGATTATATAGGTGCCCCATTCTCAAAACCATTACCTAATGATAACACCTCTTATCGTGACCCATTTGGTAAATTAATGAGAGTAGGTAATGGTGGTTTTAGTCTTAGAAGTAAAAAGATACTTAAATTAGCAACCGAATTAAACCTAGAATGGAAATCGTATTTTGGGTACTGGAATGAGGATGGGTTCTTTGCTTGTCACAACAGACATTTATATGAAGAAAATGGGTGTGTTTACGCACCAGTAGAAGTAGCGGCTAAGTTTTCACATGAAAGACAAACGCAAGAAACATTAGGTATAACACCTTTTGGTTTTCATGGCAAAAATAACAAATATAATAAACTTATTTAATTATAATTATAGATTACAAAAAAATATTAAACACAAATACTGATTTTTATAAAAATTACTATACTATGATTAAATATAAACAACCAACCGAATTCTATAAACCAATTTCAATTGAGAATAGAATAATACAAACTGGGGCTAAATTAATAATTACCGATTTCAATACGTTATCAAATAAAATAGAAGAATCATGGGTGGTTGACTTTACAGATAATTTTTTAATTTATGATAGAGCACATCGTTTTAATGAAAGTGATAAAGTAAAACATCAAAAAAACGTTGGTGCTAATATTTATGATATCTTTGATTTTATAACTGAAAATTATAACAACTTACCAGAAATAATGATATTCTGTAAAGGAAACGTTATTCCTAGACATTGTGGTATTAGAAAGTTTATTGAAATCTGCAACAACACAACGTTTACCCCTATCGAAAACTACATAAGGGAAACACCAGGATTTAGTCAAGGTATTTTTTCATTTGTTGATGAAGATGATAGATACTATGAAAAGAGTCACTTTGTAAACGGACAAATAACCAACACACATAAACCTAGAACAGTAAAATCATATCAAGAATTATTAAATATGATATTTGAGAATGGGGTGCAAGGGGAATATAATAGATTTGCACCAGGTGGGAATTATATAATCCCCAAAAAAGATATTTTAAAATATAATAAACATTTTTATGAAACAATGAGAGAATTGGTATCATGGCACGTACAACCTGGTGAAGCATATTTATTAGAACGTGCAATGTGTGTTATATTTGGACAAGATTCAACTCCATGGTGGAATGGTAACTTTATAATTAGAGAAGAGTTTAGAGGTAAATAAATAAAAATAAAAATATGAAAACAAATAAAACTAAAATAAATTCAGAGTTTGTTAAACGAATGATTGTTGGTTCTAATAATTTAATAGACGTACAAACAAGATTTTTTAATGGTGAACTTATTTCCGATGAAGAAATTAATAAGACAAACTCTATAACACCTACACACCCACTTCCTAATTGGGGTGAAAATAGATTCACGTTATTACCGTGGACTGCTTTAGAGCATTTACATTTTGCAATTAAAGATACCGTTGATAGAGGCATTGAAGGTGATTTTATTGAAACTGGTGCTTGGGCTGGTGGTGCTTGTATTTTAGCAAAATCTATTTATAATGAAATTGCCCCAGATAGAAAAGTTTATGTTGCTGATTCATTTGAAGGTTTACCTAAACCAAACCCATCATTTCCACAAGATAATGGTGACACACATTATCTCGACCCAATGATGTCAGTATCCTTAGAACAAGTAACCGAAAATTTTAATAAATTTGGTTTAGTTGATAACAATTTAATATTCGTTAAGGGTTGGTTTAAAGATACAATACCTAATTTAAAGGTAGATAAGTTATCAATACTTAGATTAGATGGTGATATGTATGAATCAACCATACAAGTACTTGATGCGTTATATGATAAACTAAGTATAGGGGGTTATTTAATTATAGATGATTTTTACCATAAGAGTTGTGCCGCAGCGATACATGATTTTAGAACTAAACATGGTATTGTGGCTAAAATAGTAAAAGTTGATGAGAACGCTGGGTATTCAAATGAAGTTCATTACTGGATAAAATAAAGATATGATAACGACAAAACTAGATAAAATAAAGATATGATAACGACAAATTTAACGGGAAACCTAGGGAACCACATGTGGCAATACGCAGTATGTAGAACCATAGCAGAAGAAAAAGGGTATGAATGGGGTATAAACTCATCACCAAGCCATGACTACCATAAAGGTATGAATCAGATGCAGTTCATGGATGTTGATTTCGGAAAACCAGTAGAGGGTATTATAAATCAATACCACGAACCATGGAAGACACATCAACATGGTAATAATAATGTAAATATTTGCATGTTAAACCCTTCACTATACGATATAGAGGACAATACGATTCTACTTGGTGATAATGGAGCAGCTGGTGGTATCTACCAATCTGAAGATTATATTCTTCATAAAAAAGACGAAATACTACAGTGGTTTAATATTAAAGATGAGTATAAAAAACAATACGATGAAATATTAACTAATAATGGGATAACACTTGATGAAAATCTTTGTGTTATTAATTTTAGAGGTGGTGAATATAGACTACCAAAGATGATTAGAGATGTAATGGCTAGAAAAAAATATTGGGCTGATGCTATTAATCATATGAAAGAAAAGAACCCGAACATGGAATTCTTAATTATTAGTGATGACCCACAATTCGCTAAAACATATATGCCGTTTGATATCCCAGCAATGCATGTGGGAATAGGTTTTGATTTTTATGTTGTAAATCAAGCTAAGTGGTTAATACTATCTAACTCATCATTTGGTTGGTGGTGCGGGTGGCTGAACACCACAACCAATTTTATTATTGCACCTAAATATTGGGCTAGACATAATGTGAGTGATGGTTATTGGAGTACTGGGGATGCGTATACGACTAGATTCACTTACCTTGATAGAGAAGGTAATCTTGTAGATTATGAAACTTGTAAAGTACAAGCCTTAGAATATTACAAAGAAAAAAAAATAATATAATTGAAAAAATAATTAAAACTATGAAAATTTTTGACTCAATACTTTTTTTTAATGAATTAGATATCTTAGATATTAGATTAAATTTATTAGATGAATACGTAGATTACTTTATAATAAGTGAATGTGACCATACCTTTTCTGGACAACCAAAGAAATTTATCTTTGAAGAAAATAAAGATAAGTTTGAAAAATTCGCCCATAAAATAATACATATTAAACATTACGATTCAAATGAAATAAATGATATTATGTGTCCGTATGAAGGTAGGAAAAAAGAAATATTTGAAGGCATTATAGATAAGTATAATAAAATAAAAAACACTCCACGAACAGATGGTGGTAAAACACATTGGTGTCTAGATTATTTACATAGAGAATTTGTTAAACTTGGGATGGATATTTGTGAAGATGAAGATTTGGTGATATTTAGCGATGCTGACGAAGTACCTAACTTAGAAATTTTAAGTGATTTAAAAAAAATAGATAAAACAAAAAAATATTGTTTTTTACAAGATAATAATAATTATTATGTTAATAATATTTCTAGTACAAACTGGAAAGGTAATATACTTTTACAATATAAGGATTTAAAGGACACACCTTTAAATGATTTAAGAATTGAGTCTAGAAGACATAACTCTGATGAATTTATTTATTTAGAAAACGGTGGGTGGCATTTATCGTTTATGGGTGGCGTGGACCGAATAAAAGAAAAAATTAAAAGTTATGGGCACCAAGAATTCAATAATAGTAATATCATTAACAGTATAGAAAACAATTTAAAGGAAAATAAAGATTTATTCTTTAGAACAAGTAAAACTTATAAAAGTAATACTGAAGAATTTTATTTTGATAATATGAAAACTGTTAACATTGAGGATTATTTCCCTAAAAAAGTGGTGGATTTAATAAAAAAAGAATATATTTACTTAATTAAATAAAAATTACAAATTATAAAATATACAACATGCTGATAGATTATAAAAAAGTTTTTGAAACTGATACTAAGTTTTACGAAAAGTATTACACTTTTGATGATACACACCATCTACACGATAATAGAATGCATTCTGAACATTATAAGTTACTAACTTATATATCTTTCTTATATGATGATATTACTATTTTAGATATTGGCACTAATAGTGGTGAATCTTGTTTAGCTTTAGCACAAAATAAAAAAAATAAAGTGATATCTTATGATATCCTACCACCAAAGAATTTTGGTTGGGTAGAAGGGTCAGAAGAAGGTGTTCTTCCATTTTTAAAGGATTATGAAAATATTGAATTTAAACTTCTAAGTATTAACGAAGAAGACCCAGCAATAATAACATCTGCAAAAATGATGTTTTTTGATATCGGACATAATGGTACACAAGAAAAAATATTTAGTGATATGCTTGACGCACAAAATTATAAAGGTTATGTATTTTGTGATGATGTTTTCTCAACAATATATCCAGCTTGTACTCTATGGTTTAAAGGGTTAGATGTGGAAAAATATGATATTAGTGAGGTAGGTCACTCAAACCCACATTATGGGCATGGTACTGGGTTATTAAATTACTATAATGATGGTAGTGTTGAAATAGTAAAAAACTAATGGTTTTAATAGAATCAACCAACCTAGCTAATATGTGTGATTATACTTTTGGTGACCAAGCAAGTATAATTAATAATATTCATGGTGGGTTTATGAAAGAAGCTAATGACTTAAATTTAGAGTTTATTGAAAAATATAAATCAATTAAAATGTCGGGCAAGAATGTAATGACATTATTTATCGATAACATAAGGCTCTATAATAGAGACATTAAATTTGTAAAAGACTCCGATAGACCATATGTTAATAATTTATTAAGTAAAAATGATTTACTAGTTCTTTGTGCGAAGTTTCCAGATATGAATTTTATAATTTTTACTGGTTTTGAAGATACCCCGATAGATGATTTTATTTTTGATAAAATACCAGAAAATGTGTTAGGTGTTTTTGCAGTAAATTCAATATCATTTGGTGGTAAAGTACACCCAATACCATATGGGTTACAACGAAAATTATCTTCATCGGATAATAGGTTAAATGTGATGACTAAAACAATCACAGATTATATCCAACCGACTAAATTGTTATATGTAAACCATTCAATTAAGACCAACCCAAATGAAAGAATGGGTATTAATGAATGGTTTATAGATAAACCTTGGTCAACTGTTGACACGTATAGAATCGATTATGAAACATTCCTTAACAAAATTAAAAACCATAAATTTATGGT
>Ga0098061_1001033_pt1 | contig 13583 bp, 15 predicted proteins | sample 22_taG_FD_92579 | JGI IMG/M metagenome (GOLD analysis project Ga0098061, IMG submission 92579) | Marine viral communities from the Subarctic Pacific Ocean - 22_ETSP_OMZ_AT15343 metaG | ecosystem: Environmental > Aquatic > Marine > Oceanic | place: Subarctic Pacific Ocean | collected 2015-01-20 | reverse complement strand
TCTACAGTTGTATATGTAACGAATGAACACGGTAATACAGCACGGTATGTCCCGGAAGATCTCGAATTACTCGAAAATAAGACAGAGAGAATGCGTCCCAAAACAAGTCGCATGTTCGGTACCAAAGACAAGTTTCATCATTGGATGGCAGTAGATAAAGCTAATGCACTAATACTCGCAGAGTACATAGTTGAGTATGGAATGGATGGATCATTGCCTAATCAAGGATACTTCCTTCCAGAAGGCAATAAAGAAAAAAAGGATGTACTCGATATAGCTTTGATAATCTTAGGAACAAAAGAATAAAACAGGGAGATAAAAAATGAAAGCATTCGAATTGCAAGAAGAACTACATACAATGACATTAGAAATTTCCAGATCAATTACAGCTTGCTTAGACAACCTGGAAAAGCATTTGGAAACAATAACTAACGATAATGAAGCAGCAATAGTGAAAGTAAATATGCATAAAGCTATGGCTGAATATGTAGTCCATTCCTTGTTGGCATCAAAGTATAAGAAAGCTACTGACAAGAATAAAACAATTATGGATATCTTGGCGATGGAAATGGGCATAGATACTGAAGCAATAGCTGGTACTACTAAGAAAATCTATGAAGATGAAGTGCTGGTATTCAATAAGAAGAGAAACTCTGATACTGACACGATATCTGCAACTGACCTATCCATTGAATTGAATAAACTTGGAATCGATGGGGCAATGCTGGAAACAGCAAAAAAGAACGCAACAAAAACACGCAAGGGCAACACATATTATGATGTTGTAGCGGCAGAATAATGGAAGCAGATAATCCTATAACTCTGGCTGATATTAGTAAGTTAACGCCAGAAGAGAGGGAAGCTCTCATTAATGGTATTAGAGAGCGAAGGTTACGTCCAGTTGTCATATACGAAGAGCTATCACTGATGCAAGCTGAAGCTCGTAAGGAAAATCTTGAGCAGCAATGGGCTAAACAACTGGAAATGTTCAAGAAAGAATTAGATCGTGTAGATAAAGCTCTGGATAAATTACAGGCGAGAAGTGTGAAGCTACGTGCAATAGAACTGGAGATAGAAATAATATGATTAAAGCAAGAGAAATAAGAGCCACGCTCCATGAGAATACTGACCCAAAAATCATACACATTTTATGTGAGATAACTGAGTCGATGAATGCACAGCAGCAAGAAATAAACCAGCTAGCTGAGTTATTAAATAATGTTACTGATCTGATCATGCAGTTAGGAGCAACAATAGAAGGTACTCATAATGCTGTTGATGCTATTAAAGGAATTAGGGGAGATGAATAATGTCCGAGAATCCAAAAGGGATCTACAGTATTCTCAAGAATCAAGTTGTATCTATTACAACAAGGATGGCAACAGATGAAGATGCTGATCTTCCGGCCTATGACCACACTAAATTATCTGCGATTAACACTTGCCCGACTTGGGGTATATTACGTTATTCTCGCCACAAACAAATGCCCAATGCATCAAGGGCAATGGCTCTCGAAGCTGGTGGTGCTGCGCATGAAGGCTTTGCGGCAGTACGCTGGTATCAGTATTCGCGCTTTCAATGCAAAACAAAAGTACAACAAGATAGCGCAGAGTTTCACGGTAACAGGTTATTTCCTGATGGTCGTTTTCAGCGTATGCTTGGTGTTCTTTCCGAAAGTGCAACACATAGAACTAACTGTATTAACTTCGCCATTGAAGCGTTAGAATCAACAGACTTCTATGATGATATATCAGATAATCGTAGAACAATATCAAACATATCAGAAAGTCTTATAGCATATATAGATGCTTACGATATGGAACGATATCCTATATGGATACGTGATGAACATGACCCAAAGACTGATATCGGTATAGAAATCCCATTTGATATACATGTTACTGTTGCTATGAAGATTAAACAATATCGAATATCAGGTCTAAAGAAACTGAAAGCACGGTTTACAGGGAAACTGGATGGCTTACATGTCGATCCAAAGAATAACAACCAGTTAGTAATTGTAGAAAATAAAACAGGAGCCAGATTAGATGACTCTTGGCTTTCTCAATGGATATTGTCTCATCAAATTACTGGTTACTGTCTAGCAGCACAGACATTCGCTAACCTGGAATGTAATAAGGCAATAGTGTCTGGAATGAGAATACCTATCGGTAAGATTGCTGCTGAAGGTATTAGAGTGGAAGTAGTTAATAGATCATCACTGTTAAAGGAGAAGTGGGCTAACTGGTTCTTTACAAGCATCCTTATGGAACAAACATGGAAAGATAATGTGATTGATGCACCTATGTATACACATAGTTGTAATAGATACTTCCGTAGTTGTTCCTTCTTACCATTCTGTGCCGCAGAAACTAAAGAAGAAAAACAACAGATTATAGATGAAATGCAAAGTGATGAATGGAGTCCATTACATGAGTAAAGTGCCTGATAAGTATGTAGTAATGAAATGTTATGATGGTAAAAGCTTCATTGTAGCCAGAAATTTATCAGGGTCTAATGATCAATTCATTCCTGCATGTAGATGTGAAACAAGACAACAAGCAGAATTGATTATGAATGCATTAGTAGAATATGAGGTGAATAATGAGCCGTAAAGATTACATAAAGATAGCAAAAGCAGTGTTCAATGCACCAATAGATAATGACGCAAGAACTTATGTCGCTTTAGAACTAGCTTCTACATTATCCACAGATAATCCTAAATTCAATAGGAATAAATTCATGACAGCATGTGTGGGAGAGCCTCATGGAAATTAAATTAGGTACAGTAGAAACTACTACACCTGAGACTCAAGTCAAAAGAATGTCAATGGTCATTTGGGGTCCTAGTGGAGCGGGTAAAACTACCCTAGCAGCTACAGCTCCACGTCCAATATTGTGGGTGAATTTTGATCCAGATGGCACAAGTTCATTAATGGATCAAGAAGACATTAATATAGCTGATTTCTCTATGGAAAATGTAAACAAGGTAGTAACATTCAAAAATGATAATGCTGGAGGTATTAAGCAAGTATTAGATGATCATCCAGAAATTCAGACTGTGGTATTCGATAGTATTACTTCGTTTAATGAAATGGCTCTCAAACAAGCTGTTACTGAAGTACGAGGAGCATCTATGGAGTTACCAACATTACAAGGATACGGACGAAGAAATTCTTATACCATGCAAGGAATTATGTCAGTTATACGAACAACTGGAGCAAGTAACAAACATTGTATATTTATTGCGCACGAAAATACCCCGGACAAAGACGAAATGACCGGGGCAATGATGGTTAGCATCTTAGTAGGTGGTAAAATGCAATCTGAAATACCAATCAAGTTGTCTGAAGTGTGGCATCTTGAGGATACTGGGAAGGATCGAAAAATAACTATACGTTCTTCGCGCCTCCGCAAACCCATGAAAAGTCGGATGTTCAAACAAAGTGGAGATAGTAACTTCACATGGAAGTTCGATCCAGAGTCATGGGAAGGCGAAGGAATACAAGATTGGTATAAAATGTGGGTCGATAATAAAGGAAAGAAACTTGACCTACCATAAAGGGTACTACATTTAGTAAGTAGTGCTAACGCTGACTACTATATAAAGGGGCTGTACAGCTAGTCAGAATGCCACTATAAAAATCAGTTCCACTAAAACTAAAAAGACACAAAGGAGACTAAAATGTCAGAAGAAATCTCATCCATCGTTGAATTTTCAATGGACCTGAATAAACAGGATGCACCAGAACCGCTTCCTTCAGGTAAGTATACAGGTGTTATTCGTAACGCAGAGGTTAAAGAATCTCAGCGTGGCACTATGTATGCTGCTGTTTCGTTCCATATTGGAGCAGACCAGTTTCCTGCTGATTATACAGATGGAAATGATGATGGAGTAACTTTGATCTATCGTCGCTGCGGATTAGAAGATAATCCACAAGCACGTTATGGTGCAAAGCGTTTCATCGAAGCTATTGGAGCACCACTCAGCAAGAAAGTTGACGTGGCTGAATGGGTAGGATTGGAAGCTGCTCTCGAAGTAGGCCATGATACCTATGAAGGTGTTACCCGTGCCGTAATTGATCGGGTACATGCTGCATAATAATTACTAAATGCCGGTTTGTGACGAGCCGGAGCAATTGCGGTACTTATTCAGGTCATGTCGTAAGTACGTTTATTGACCATTTAGTAATTAGGGAGTACTGATATTGACTTTATTAAGAAATTCTCCTCAGGCTTGTCTATCATTTTATTGCTAAATGACTACACCCTGAGGAATATTTGCAACCTTAATACTACGTCAATTCAGTACTCCCACACTACTTGACAACTAAAAGGAGGGGGTAATGGAAGATAAAGTAAAGTCATCCATTAAACGTAAAAAGAGGCCAGTATTTGCTATTATGTCAATACAAGATGACAATAAGCAAATCATTAAACTTTCTAAAGATAATGTGATACTTCACAAAGTAGAAAGTGATGCTGAAGCAGTATTAGAAGGTGATGCTAGTGGTAGTTATCCCGCTGGCAGTTTCTATGTTCGAATACCACTTCCTTAATATTATGTATAGCCCTTAGTATCATTGCTAGGGGCTATACACTTTGACACACAAGGTTATAAATGCTATGAGTACTGATGAGTGGCCGCATGAGTACCACTTAGCTACAGGATATTGTGTCCATTGTGGTTTAAGTATTACTCATATAGATAATCCACCTTATCAATGCCACAGAGAAAATAATGTAATATCTATCACTCACAAGGTACGCCCAAATGTCTTACAACCTACCACTACAGATAACGATTCCAACACCTGATGAAATACCTAAAGGTTTCGGTCCCAATTCCACAGGAAAAAGAGGCGGTAACTTACGTGTCCGTTGTACTGATGCTGAGTATGATTTGATACAGAAAGAAGCTGCTGACTTGGGTATATCATTAGCAATGTTTACTAGGTGGTGCGCTGTCCATGTTGCTATGAAGATTAAGCAATATAGAGATGATGCTGCCAGTAAGACAGTTGGAGAAGAAAACAATGCAAACAGCACAGAAGCTGGAAGAAGAGTTTGAGTTAGATGATACACAACTTGAGGCGATTGAAAGATGCTGTAATATGTCCGAGCGTATCGTGGCTGTCACAGGGGCTGCTGGTACTGGTAAGACTACTATATTGCAAAACGTCTACAGGCGGTTATATAAACAAGGTCGCACTGTCGTATTATGTGCGCCTACTGGCAAAGCAGCAAAAAGAATAACAGAAGCTACAGGTATTCAAGCCTGTACTATCCACAGATTATTAGAATATCCATTTCCAGGAGAAAGAGATCCTGAAACTGGTAAGACATTAGTATCCACTGATCCAAAACGAGATAGAAATTGTCCAGTAGAGGAAAAAGTAATACTGGTTGATGAGTATGCTATGGTGTCCGTTGAAGTACATCGTAACTTACTGGATGCTATACCTAGTGGAGGCGTCATTCGTGTGTTCGGTGATGCTAACCAATTACAACCGATAGAATCTAATAAAAGAATACAAGCAGAACCTTCCTCATTTCTGAAGATGTTAGATAAGTTTGATGGTATTAGACTGGAATCTATACATCGTCAGGCTGCTGGTAGTAGTATCATTACTAATGGACAGAAGATTATCAAAGGTGCAATGCCTGTAAGAAAAGATGATTTCGAAATAAAAATAACCAAAGAACCTGTCCAAGTCGTACTGGATTATATCCAAGAAAATCTCACACAAGAAATAGATTATGGATCTATCACCAACCAGATCATATCACCAACTAAAGTAGGTTGGGTAGGTACTGAGGCTCTTAACGCATCTATTCAACAACTATTACAGCCAAGATCTGCTCCTTATAAGGTCATACAAAGACATAAATGGAGCAAGATAGAGGAACAAAGGTTGTATGTAGGAGATAAAGTCATCTTCACTGTCAACAATTACGGACTGTTATTGTTTAATGGAGAAACGGGAATCGTTACAAAGTTTAAGGATGATGGTGGCATTGTCATAGACTTTGGAGATAAAGATATAGAGGTTCCAGAGTCAATGGAAATGCAAAGTAGGTATGGTATATACTATACGAATCCGCAAAAGGATTTAGATCTAGCCTATGTAATTACAACACATAAAGCACAAGGTAGTGAGTATGACCGAGTGTGCTATGTGATGAATAGTTCTCGTGGATATCTACTTAACCGCAAGAATTTATATACAGCAGTAACTAGAGCCAGAGAACATGTAGCAGTCATTACAGATGCTAAGAGTATTAATCTGAGTCTATACAGGAAAGGGGATAAGTAATGGATGATGAAATAGACGACCTATTGGCAAAAAGAGAAACAACTCACGGCTATTACAAGAATACATTTTCTTTGGCTGCCGGATTATCATCAGTACTAACACATTTTATAGTCGTAAAGAATGAAGAATCAGATAATATTTATCCGCTGTCGACAAACTTATATCTGGTTCAGCCTCATCATCACGTACTAACACATATACTGACTAAGATATCTAGGATTGTTTGTGGTTCTTATAGTGATGATCACTGGGACGATATTATAGGGTATGCAAAACTTGGTAAAAAGTTACAGCAGGATAACAAAAACAATAACTGAACGGGTTAGATTCTGGAGAATGCTATGACTTCAAAACAAAATGAAGCATGGTTAATGAGGGAGTTTACCTCTAGAGCCAAAGCTTGTCATTTGGAAGTAGATTGTTTAGGTGCAGGGAATATAGAATCAGAGATATGTATTGTAGCAGAAGCTCCCGGAGAACATGAAGCTAATATGAAGATGCCATTGGTTGGTGGTAGCGGGAGAATGTTATGGGATATATTAAGAAGCTTGGATATTACAAGAAAGGATTGTTATGTCACTAATGTGGTTAAAAAGCAGGTATCATTGTCTTCTAAGATTGATGATCGCAATCCTGTTAAAAAGACTGAGATCGAACACTGGGAAGGACTCCTGCATTGGGAGTTGGATAATCTGCCCAACGTCAAATACATTCTTGCACTTGGCAACTTTGCGTTACACGCACTTACAGGAGATTCAGGCATTACCAAATGGCGTGGATCAGTATTCGATTGTGCTGTCGGCAGAAGAAGAAAAATCGTCAAGGTAATACTTACTAATAATCCAGCCCACATCATGCGTAATCTGGCTATGGAACCTATGTATAAGTTCGACATAGCAAAACTAAGGAGAGTAATAGATGGAAAGTTCAAAAAGCACAGTATATCAGGAACAACTAACCCAACTTATGAGGACGCTATCAGATATATCGACGAGCTTGACATCAGCAGCAGACCAATTGCTTTTGATATCGAAGTCATTGCCAACGAAACAGCTTGCATTGGATTTGCCAACAACGCACACGAAGGAATTTGTATCAACTTTAGGGACTCCCGTACTAACAGATACACCATTGAAGAAGAAATACTACTCCGTAACAGAATCCAAAGACTATTACATAATCCAGAAAACAAGTTCATAGCACAGAACGGAAGCTTTGACTGTGGTTGGTTGTGGTATAAAGATAGAATAAAAGTAGATAAAGTCTGGTTCGATACCTTATTAGCACACCATACATTATATCCTAGGATGCCACATAATCTTGGTTATCTTACAGCCCAGTATACTGACCATCCATACTACAAAGATGAAGGAAAAACATGGAGGGAAGGTGGGGATATTAATCAGTTCTGGGACTACAACATCAAGGATTGTTGTATTACTTGGGCAGTTTATGAAGCATTGGAAAAGGAACTTAAAGATCAGAAACTGGAAGACTTTTTCTTTAATCATGTTATGAGACTGCAACCTCATCTTGTAATGATGCAAGTTGGTGGGATGCTTACAGATACAGAACTAAAACGAGCAATATCCAATGAACTTAAACAAGAACTTGATAACAGACTTGAAGAGTTTCACAATAAAGTACACCTTCTCACAGGCGATCCAGACTTTAAGCCTAACCCTAAGTCTCCTGTTCAGCTTAAAGAACTCTTCTTCTCATACCTTGGTCTTGTCGGAAGAGGAAGCAGCACAAATAAAGAAAACCGCCAAAGAATGCTTGACCACCCTAAGACTACTGAAGAACAAAAGGAATTACTTAAACTCCTTAACGAATATCTAATAGAACATAAGTTTTATAGTACATATGCAACCATGAAGGTTGATCCAGACAGGAGAATAAGATGCGAGTACAAACAGTTTGGTGTCCAAAGTGCTCCCGGCAGACTAAGTTCCTCAAAAGTTCTATGGGGAAGTGGTATGAACTTACAGAATCAGCCTCATCGAGCTTATCCCATGTTCATTGCAGACGATGGGTACATGCTGAGTTATTTCGATCTGAGACAGGCGGAAGCGAAAATTGTAGCTCATATCTGGCAAGTGCAAGGTTTAATAGAGAACTTCCAGAAAGCAGAGACTGAAGAGGGATTCGATGTTCATCGTGGTAATGCCGCAAGAATATTTAAGTGTGCCTATGAAGAGGTTCCTTATTATGACAGGGAACTGGATAATACTCCAACAACTAGATACTTAGGTAAACGTTGTGTTCATGGTCTTAACTATAGAATGCAAGCTCCTAAGTTAGCAGAAGTTTGTGGCATCCCAATACAACAGGGATACGAAGCTTTTGCCAGTTACCATAGAGCATTCCCCGAAATACAACAGGGGTGGGCTAAGACAATCAATACTGTCAGAAATGAAAAGATGTTGTTTACCCCATTAGGAAGAAGACTTATCTGGTTGGAAAGATTAACTGAAGAAAGTTTTGATAGTGTCATTGCTTTCGTTCCTCAAAGTACTATTGGAGATAAAGTCAGTTCGGTTATCTATGAATGCCACGAAGATAAAGACTGGCCCGGTACTGCACGAATGGTACTTAATGTACATGATGCTCTTATCGCTCTTCATAAACCGGAAGATGCTACCACTGTCCAACAACTTATGAAGAAACATGCCGAGTCACCTATTATGATTAGAGGTGAACCTGTTACTATCTTTACAGACTTGAAACAATCAGTACCAGATGAGAAGGGGATTCACAGATGGAGTACACTACAAGCCGTGTAGACTTATACGCTATTGGCTGTTGAAATGAAGTACAAAAAACTAGTACCCGAAGATTCATTCATCGGACTGTACATGAAGTATATGTCTGTGGTAGAAACAGCAGATGCATACGATTTTTGGTGTGCTATGTGGGCAATTGGTGTTGGGGGTGGTCGTGCCATTTATCTTGATCGGCCTAATAGTCCTGTATATCTTAATTGGTATATTATATTGGCGGCTGAAAGTGGTACGACTAGAAAGTCTACGGCTATTAGCAACATACGCAGTATTATCGACAGCCCATCAATCCTTAGTGGAAAAACATCACCCGAAGCTCTCGAACTTATCCTACATGAACAAACGAGAATTAATGGAAGTAGTGAAGTATCCTTCTGCGTACCTGAACTAGTTACTATATTAGGTAGAGAAGGTTATATGGCTACAATGCCGGGACTCCTTACGGATCTCTATGATTGTCCTGAGTATCGTAATAGTCCCGGAACATTAAAGAGTGGAGAAATAATACAAAAGAATGTGTTCGTAACATTCCTTAGTGCTTCTACTCCTAGTTGGTTGGTTACAGCTATTAATCCCTCAGTAATAGAAGGCGGGTTTACCAGTAGAGTAATGTTTGTTGTTAGTGATGACAGGAAGAGGGCAATAGCGTGGCCGGAACATAGAGGAGAAAATGATTATGAAGAGTTATGCTCAAAATTCCAGGCGACAATACATGAAGCCAAAAAGATTGGAGGGCTTACAATATCCCAAGGAGGACTCAGGAAATTTAAGAAATGGTATAACAATAGATCAACACATACCGATCCATTCCAGTCAAGCTTCGAAGCTAGAGAAGATGATCATGTCCTCCGTGCGGCAAGCTGTCTCGCAATCAATGACGGAATACTTGAGTTACAATCAAACCACATCACCAATGGAATTAAGCTTGTTAATAAAGTTAAGCAACAGGCTAATGGATTGTTCGGTGGAGATTTCTCACAGAAAGCTAGGATAACAGGTGGTATAGAAAAAGTAAGATCAATACTAATTGAAGCTGGCAGTGATGGTATTAAACATAGCAAGTTATATCAACGGGTTAGACGGCATATAGATCCCAAAGAACTGGAATTGTTGATGAACATCCTACATGAGAGTGGAATGTGCCAGATATTTAAGAACAACAGAAGCACAATATATAGAGCAACAAGATCTATTGAACAGTTTGGGGTAACAACTGAAGTATTATCGAAACTTAATCTACATTAGGTCTGGCACCAATAACTGCACCAAGCCCACGACCACTAAGATTAACCCGAATGTCCCTGTCAAACTCCTTACTAAGCATATTTGATATTGTATTTTCATATGTAACTAAGTGGCCAAGCTGCATAGATTTAAGGGTTTGTATCCGTAATTGTTTTCCAGCCTTTATGTCCTTTTTATCTTTCAATGAGAATAGAGAAGAATTTTCAATCTTCGATAATTCTTTACGTAAGTTTCCTATTTCGCTATCAAGATTATTAATAGTAGAAGTTAATGTGCTAGCATCGGCGGCTAGGGTTTTTCTTATTGGATCTTGTGTTGGAACGATAGTATCTATTGGAATATCTTTTCCATCCACTTTTACATATCCCACACCTCCCATTAATATCTTAGCATCCTTGGTTAAACTACGTAGCGAACTTTTTTTATTGTATAATGCTGTAGCAATCTCGCCACTAGCACCGGGGCTTATTGATCTACCAGCAAACAAACTGGTAATTGGTTGTAAATATCTGGCTTGTCTTACTCCTGAATCAATTACCCCTGAAAGACCTTGGACTACTCCTTGACTCAAACCTTCATTCTTAGTCCCAGCCATAAGACCATCAGTAAAAGCTATTACAGATGCACCACCAGCACCTAAGATATCCGAAGCCATAGCAGCCACTTTTCTGTCAGCATAATCACCAACATCTCTTTTTGCTCCCAATCCCGGAGAAACCCTTTCTCCACTACCAATACCATGTACCTTTATAAAGTCCCATTCAGCTCCGGGGTCCTCTGGGTCTCCCGGCGACAGATTAAACCCTACTCTAGGATCTAAACCAACCCCAGACATAAGTGCTCCGGCAAGAGGTGGTACAGGAACATCTAATAATCTTTCCAAAGCCGCAAGAAAATGATCTCTGCCTACATCATTAGCACCACCACGTTGTGTTCTTCCTATATTACCAACATCGGACAAACCAAATAATAAGTCAGCGGTCTCAGTTACTACTGCTTTAAACAAACCAAACTCAGGAGCTAAAGGCATTAATGATGCTTCCCAAGGAGGTCTTCCGGGAACAAACAGTATGAAGTTATTATTACGTTGTTCTGTTGTGAATCCATTCCAGTAGTAGTCATCATAAGTCCATTCTTTTCCTTCCCTATCTTTAAATGTCATTCCAGACTTACTTATACCAGCGTTATATGTTAGTTCAGTTAAGGTAGGAATACCGATTAATGACCCAACCCCGGTAACAAACGCCGGAAAATCGTTTTTAGCAGAATGGCCTATAGCATTAAAGGTTTGAAGCATCGGACTTGAGAATGGAATTGTGGCATGTACTACTCTAGCCGCTTGAGATGATCCTACTCTTGTCACGTCTCCAGCTTGTAGTTTTCCTTGTTCAATCGCTTTCCTTGTTTTTTTGATTCTTTCTAATTCATCTAGCTCCTCAAAGCCATTTTTCATGCTAGCCTTCATTACAGCATAAGCTGGCCCTTCATTGGCAGCATAGTTAAAGGCTTTCCACATACGCCTAACTGCTCCCATTTCTAAAGCACCATAGTGATCAGTAAACTCTTTACCAAATTGGTCTAGTATTGCATCAGTGTTATCTATTGTAGAACCTAGGCCCGTAGAAATTTTGCCGCCTTCTCTACGAATATAACCCAAGAAAATATTAGAATATCTATTATGTAGATACTGTTGTAGCTTGTTGAGTTCGCCTACTGATCCTGCATTAACAGTTGCTCCCTTCGCAACCTTTTTAGCTACATAATCAGCAAGTATTCCAGCAGCTTGGTCCATGAAGATATCACGAGAGCCTCCTAAAGACCTTCCATAAGATTTCCATCCCTCTCTTAATCCTCCAGTAGTCTGTGCAACTGTTTGAGCAGAATATAAGAAAGACATAGGAGCGAACAAAGAATATTCACCAGTAGTAAACTTGGTAAACAAATTCTTAAAGTATCTATTAGTTTCTAAAGACCAATGCAACTTTGGATGAACGTCTATCGCGGCTCTTATACCCGGATCAGGCACTCTATAAGCATATAATTTACTTTTGTGCTGCACAAAGATTATTTCCTTATTATAATCCATGCCCTGTAGATGTTTTTGTGTAACTTCTGATCCCTCTTCGAGTGCGTTCCTTCTAAATTCTCTTTGTGCACGAATTCTTGTTTCAGGATCTTTTATATTTTTTAGATCACTTACAACACGCATAGGTACAGCATCAGGATTAACTCCAGCATCTATATCACCAACAGCTAGTAAGTGTGTACCTCTACCACTCTCGTCATGTAGTAAGGGAGTAACACTCTCATCTGAAACGGTTTTCCGTGTAGTGTTACCTGTCTTAGGATCAACTTCCTCTACTATTCTTTGTCTTTGATAACCTTTACTTCCCGCTCTGTATTGTATGCCAGCCGCATTAGATAAAATAGTATGCTTATACAATTGGTCTTTAGCATGTTGGATACTTTTAAACTTATACATATTATGAGCAGCATTAACGTTTAAAATATCGTGAGCACCACCACCTTTACGAGCGTGATATAATGACGCCGTGTTCAATTCATCACCATACTTTGAATTGCCACCAAGTTTTGCTCCAAGTCTACCCAGAAAATTTTTCTTACTCTTACCAATAAAGGGCATATAAGCATCACCGAAACGCCCCTTTAAAGCATCTGCTGCTTCTCTAGTAATAAGTTGTGTATGCACCTCGTAATCTAATATAGACTCAAAGTTGTCAGCGTACTTTTTCATCAGAGCTTCTATTGGACCACCATCTAATCCAGCTTCAACTCGTTTCATTAGATCTTTATCAGTTAAATTAGCTCTCCAAGTAGATGGCCCGGAAGCAGCGAATAATATATTTCCTGACTTATCATAAACATCTTTAGTTGCTGCTAATTCAGAACGAGCTTTCATAGCATCTTGGAATATTTCATCTTTACCCGCTGTACGAAGAGCTAACCTATCAGCCTCTAATTCTGATATTGAATGTTCTCCTTTTCCCGGAGCAAATCTAGCATCAAACCTTCCGTTTATAGTTACATCAGAAGCTATGCCATTAATATCAGTAATAAAAGTGTCATCTGACCACTTCCTAATAGCATCACTAGCATCCATTTCGGCAAAGGCGTTATTAATCTCTCTGCTTTTATCAAGAACAGAAGCATATGCAGTCTTTCCAACACTTGTTTTAGGAGTATCACGGTCAAGAGCACTTTTTAAATGTTCTTGAGG
>Ga0098061_1001029_pt1 | contig 13593 bp, 14 predicted proteins | sample 22_taG_FD_92579 | JGI IMG/M metagenome (GOLD analysis project Ga0098061, IMG submission 92579) | Marine viral communities from the Subarctic Pacific Ocean - 22_ETSP_OMZ_AT15343 metaG | ecosystem: Environmental > Aquatic > Marine > Oceanic | place: Subarctic Pacific Ocean | collected 2015-01-20 | reverse complement strand
TCCCCTTCGGTGTTACAAAACTCCCTCACTTGTTCGCAAGTGACGGTAGTTTGTTCCGCTATAAAAAAATGAGGCACCTGATAACCCTGTGCCTCCCCGTGGGAGGGGTTTAAAGCAAATCGCTAAAAGCTTGATCTACCTTGTCCGAATCTGTGACATACTTCTGTGTTTCATTGGAGAAACCTTCGGGATTATCAGCGGCCAGATGTTCATCTAGCATTTTTTGCACGTCGCCTGAAGACTTCCGCTCAAACAAAGTGCTAAAATCAGGAATGGTATCTAAAAGCTCCTTACAACGGTCGTCGCTCAATTCTTTACAGAGTGAACTAGACTGCCGCCGGGGAGTCAGCTTAGTGACGGGGAACTGTCCGCCCGGTGGCTTACCATATTGGAGGTCAAGATCGACACCAGATTCCAAATCGGTGATATCCCCGTATTCAGGATTAAGCACTAAACTAAGTAAGGTCTCATACACAGTTTTGCTGTATCCCCAGATGCGGGTACCCTCGTTCTCTTCTCCACGTACTAAGACGGGTGAAAAGAAACGACTCTTAGCGTTCAACTGCCTTGCCATATTCTTGGATTCATCATCACCTTCACGATAAAGATTCTTCACAAAACTACACACAGAGCAGTCGTCGCCAAAATTATTATTAGGGCAAAGAAAACCATTCTCTTTGCCAATATTGTAGTGGAAATAGAAACTCTTGAAGGGATCGCCGTCTGCCGTAGGAAGAATACGGATCGTCTGTACGCCATCCGTAGGTTTCCAAAAGGATCCTCCACCACCACGAGTTTTAAGATTATTAAATTTACTTTGCATTTTCTTCATATCAATTGCCATAATTTTTTCTCCTTTTTTGTCTAAATGACCCCCCCATTATAGCATGGGCTGCGGGTCCTGTCAAGCTTTTATTTCACGAACGACAATAAAAATATTTTTCGCTTTCTATTCCCCCTATACTAATTATATAAGATCCTGCTACTATTATACATAATGCAGAAGAGAAAGTCAAGTGAAAAAACTCATCATCACCATTGGTAGTAAAAAATCTGAAAAAAGGCTGAGGAGTGGAAAGCTTACTCTGAACGAGGTAGGCGATAGGCCGTCACCGCGAGAAAGCCCAGGAGCCATATCCCACGATAAAATATTATACTGGCTTCAGGGGGATCCAGTTAGGGACCGACAGACGCTAATGGCAAAAGAACTCTATCTCTTATACGATGGGAGCTATCTAAAGGCCATTGCCGATGGCACTGTAGCAAGAAGGTGGCCCGCAACTACGGGTAAATTAGATTTAATAGCGACGATGCCCAAATTTATAAAAAGGGCAACTCAAACCTGGAAAAAGTTTGGTGCACTCCCTGACAAATGCACTTACACACTTGGAAGCCTTATAACAGCAGAAAAAAATGTAGACCCATCGATACTCGATAAAATCAAGTATGCTTACGGGGAACTTAGGTTGATTGGGAAAGAGTTGAAAGATCGCGTCGAGAAAGAATTTAGTGAGCCGGAAAAAGATAAAAAGGAGTTGGACGAGGCAGTGGACTTCCGCGAAAAATCAACAACCAGCAAAATTGCATGGGGCGAAAACAGAATAAAGATCAAGGGGTCATGTGTTGGGCGCGGCGGCTTCTATATACACGGAGGCGAGCTGAAAGGGAGTTCGGGGTGTCTAGACGTGGGAAAGAACATGCCAGATTTTGCCGAATGGTGGGGTGTAAACACAGTTGGCAGAAGAAGAAACATTCTCCTCCGGGTTGATTACTCGGGCGTCTTTCGAACAGGAAACCCCTAGAAAAAATCCCCTCTATTCTGTACTAACTATTAGTAATGTGCCGTTTTTAAAATTATCAATTATATAATCTAAATCTTTCTTAGAAAAAATAACAAAACAGCCCTGACTCCACAACGCGGTATTGCTTCTGGAAGCATGAAAAACGATTCTCCTTCTAAAAGTGTTCTTGTTTTTCTTTAGTAGGCCGTGGACATTCATAGATTTACCTGATTTTCCCCTATACTCAGTTCCTGTCCTGAATAATCCATCAATTGTTTTCCGCGAGCCACTCTTGCTTGAGATATCGAGAGGTCGAGAAAGTCCACTACGCAAAGCGTGGCCAACATATGCTTTTTTAACAATTTTCCTATTTTTCATATCATAAACAAAGAGCCTTTTATTATAAATTGGAAGGGAGTAATCGATAAAAATTATCTTTTTTCTCATTCTTATATTGTATTGCTTTATGTTATTTTCAATTTTTTCAATTGATGGTTGAGAGTCGGTTCTGCATCCCGCCATGGCAGGCGCTATTGTGCAAATTGCTAGGACGGCGCCTAGCATCTTTTTTCTCGTCCTTATATTATATTGTTTTATCTTGTTTTCGATTTTTTCAATTGATGAGCGAGAATCGCTCACCCCATCGACGGCTAGTGTCATGCAGATCGATAGCGCGAGGCCAATAAAAATTATTTTCACTTAAATTGCCTTTCTTGATTTTTGAAATGATGTCGACATTATAGCACATCTAAACCGAGATGTCAAGATTTGATTTGCAAAGATATTTTGCAACACAGTAAATCCTCACTCTCTTACATCTGTGTGAATATGCTTTTCGTAAATATGCATATATCCCCTGAGGTCCGGGCGCTGCTTCTCAATACTTCTTATAATTTTTCCCAACTCTTTTAGAGAAATATTGATAGGAATAAGATCAACTGCTCGTCCTTCTAGGTGCCGGCTGTTCTTAGTGGCGCCGGTGAGGGTAGCGTTGTAGGTGGGAGTGCGATGACCAGACGTAATAAAAAATTGACCGGCGCTAGCTTTGTCAATCAACATAACTTTTTCTAGAAGTTTGTGGTTGATTATCGCGTAAGTCGTGGGACTATATTTCACACGCTTGTCCCTACAAAGAAAGTGGTTTAAACGATGCTTCCCCACAACATAACGATACCTGTCCAAGTGTTTTACTCTAATCTTCTTGTATCTATTGTATTTTCTTGTGTACCCATCACGACGATATATTGATTCCTCTAGCCGAGAAACCTTACCATCTTCTAGGGCTTTAATGATGTCTAGTGCTTCTGTATAGTCGGAAACTCTTTTTTGATTAGTCACCAGATCGTAAACTTTTCCGGGCCCGATCAAATTAGCCGCACAGACGGCGGCCACTCCTAAAATAATTTTTAGCATTTTTTTCTCACTTTCTACACTTTTTATATTATAAAAATTAGCTAATTTTAGTTTTCTTATATTTCTTTTTAATTTCTTCAGCCGGTACTACGGGTTCGTTCTCAAAGAAATCAGATACTCTTTCCAAACATTTCCCCACCAACTCGGAAGCATTACCAATTTCATTGGCGAAATTGTCCCAGGCGCCGACCCTGACTATAGACCCATCTTCGGGAAGAATAAAGACTTGGGATCCGGCGGTGATGAGGCTCGCCAACTTCTTGGCATTGTTATTTTGCAAATTGACACATCCATAACTTGGCTTCTTAATCAAGATAGGAGCAACATTGTGATTTCCCCTGTTCACCAGATTCTGCGCGTGTTTGAGTGCCTTGCGTCGTCCAGGATTACCCGTACCATGTATGGCGATAGTATTGCCGGCAAAATCAGGTATCTTAGAATCAACTCCGCTAGATAAAGAAAATTTTGCTACCCCATAATTATAGGTATCCTCTATCTCCCCCTCACCTTTTATTTTGGTAATAGTAAAAACTCCTGAAGGAGTAATCTTTTGGTCGGCAGAGGCGCGATCTTGTAAAAATGCATTGAAAAGAGCATCTTTAGCATATTTTCCCTGCTTGATTCTTTGGGGGTCGTCAGACTTTAAATTCTTCGCGGCATCTCTCCACGTATTCTCCATGTCTTGGTCATCCAACCAGTCACTAAAATTATAGGTATCTACTTCGCCCGGATCCTCGCCCGTTATAACGGGGAATACCGCCAATCTTTTAAAAGACTCTGAGAAAACATACATCAGTCGGCGCCGGTCGTCCACCACTACAAAGTTTTCATGAATACCTGCGGACTTTTTATTTTGTTTCAGGTAGTCTAGTTGCTTCATGAGTTGGGGATTCTTTTTCTTCGTTGTCCTCTTTTTCTTCGTTGTCCTCTTTTTCTTCGTTGTCCTCTTTTTCTTCTTCGGAGACTCCTCTTTGTCATCTTCCCACGCATCATTCCAGCGGCGCTCGTCCAATGCTGGTTCTTCGAACCCTACCTTCCTGCCGTCGACGTATATGCCCGGCTCTACGGGAGGGGTCGTCTGTGCAATCTCCATTTCTTCGGGGGTTGCATGGAACCCTTTTCTCCATGGTCTTTTAAGGGAAGGATGACGCGCTTTCGCGTTATACTTAAGGCGCGAACGCTCATTGGCAACTCGCCGTTCAAGCTTGAAGTCGCGCTCGCTCCCCTTTGTAGTGAGTCCTATATCCACGGCGTCGGACCACTTTTTCCACAAAGAGGATTCCTTTTCCTCGTCTTCTTCGTGGAGATATTTTTTAAAATTCTCTAATAAAGCTTTCATCTCACTTGCCAGTCTCGTGGGCGGCCGGCGCCTTCTTCGCTTGCTTCCTAGTCTCGTGGGCGTCCGCAGCCTTCTTCGCTTGCTTATGATATTCAGGCGAGTCTGCATCAAAATGCTTTTGAAAATCAGTTGCGGAATTGTATTTGTTGCGAATGTTGCGAGTGAGGAACTCACGGCCCTCTTTGTCCTTAGCAACGGCGATCATATCGTCTAAAGTTGTATCGCCCAGTTCGTCTTCCCCCCCCCAGTTGCCGATGGGATCCGGCTCTTCTTCCTCTTGAAGATATTTTCTCCAACTTTCCATTATCAATTTAGTTTTTTTCATAAGAGGTATTCCTTTGCTCCACAATGAGTGTAACTCTGGTCTATTATAAATAGGTCCTAGGAGCATCTAAGTCCCCACTAACTAAATAACTTACTCTTCTCGTCATCGGGCAAATCCATCTCCTTGATGGTGCCGACCGTCGACTTCCAATTGAAAACACGGAAATTGGCATGATCGAGATCCCACACCAATTCCATACCATCGGACATGCGTCTTTCTTGCTGATCTCCTTTCATCTTAGATTCCAGAAACTTCTCTGGAATGTCCTCTAGTTTTATGAAGGTCATATGCCTTAGTTGATCATTTTTCTTTCGAAACATTCCTGTATAAATTTTACTCATCATAATCTACTCCTTGTATGATTTTTGTATTTGATAAAATGTAGACGTAATTTTGTTTATAGGGAGTGGCATAAACGCCAAACCCGGCTTTAGTAGTCACATCATCCTGCTTTACCCTCCGTTTAATGTTTGCCAGCAACTCTGAATCTTGATCCAGTTGCTCCTGATTTATCGCAAAATAATATTTCTTTTCACTCACATGTGCTAATGGGAAAAACATCTGATCTACCACCTTATCAATGGTTCCGATGCCAATCGTAGAAATGCGTGATATTCCATCCGAATCTAAAAAATTGGAAAAATTGGCCTGCGTATTTTCATACACATTCAACATATGGAAAGTGGATGCAATGATGGAATTTATTTGTGGATAGTATTGGGAAACGGGGATGTTTCCAAGTGCCCTTTCAATCTCCCCATTAGAAACCACGTACATTCTCTCAAAGAGTCCCGAACGCGCATACTGCTGCAATACATTATAAGTTATCCGGTCTAAGTTCTGTGCCGCCTCAGAAGAAGACGCCTCCTCAAGCTTTATATAGAGCACCTCTATAGGATTGCTCTTGACACATTCTAGGATGCGCAATACTCCAGAAGATATCTTTCCTCCGCCGGCCACGATAAGGACCACTTTTCCTTCCATCTTATTCAGAGCAGTAATAACCTTCACGGGCAACTTGCTCTCATAGTGCGTGGGATCATTACGGGGCGCAACAGAAAAAGAGTTCTTCTCTTTTGGAAGCTTCGTATCAATCTTATAAACAGTATAAGGATCGTACTCGCTCAACAGGTCAGCAATTTTGCAGCCGGCATTTCCAACCCCTATCACATTAATCATCTTCTATCTCCTCAAGGATCCACCCCTCGGTGAAGGCGCCTTTTTTATTTATCTTATCAGCGCGCTTCAGACGCAATTCGCCCATTGTATATTTCATTTCCCTCAGCAAGCCGTCCATTACCTCTTGAACATCACACATCTCTTCTAGGCACGGCTCTTCTAGAAATTCCTGAACCTCTTCTAGCAACTTTCTCTTCAAGAACGAGAGCATCTCTTCCTGAGAAGCTTTTCGGACAGTGAATCTTTTATTTTCTTCCTTTAGGATTTGCGGGATCTTATCTCTCACAAGCTTATTGTAAACCGTCATACATCAATCTCCTTCATACTGCCAAAGTCCTTTCCGGCGCGGACTCCCACCCTGTAATTGCCAAACCTATTGGAAGCAAATATCTTTTTGATCTCTGGTATATTATACCTCTCTTCGGCCGGAATGTCAAGCACAAAACTATCGTGGATCAAAAAAACTATTTTTGATCTCATTCCCGCTATGAATTCTTGCACCCTTAGAACTTGTTCTAGGACTAGATCGCTGGTGGTGCTCTGGATTAGATAGTTTAGGGCATAATACTCTTGAGCTGGGAGGGTCCTCCCAAACGGCGTTGTTACGCAGTCCCCATCCCAGTATTTAGATACCGCTTCTTTACGGTCGTATACTTTATCTAGTAAAAAATCTTTAGCCTGAGAATTATAAAGCCACGCGAAGACGCGGCGCTTGGCCTCCGCGCGTGTTGATAAACCATGGAAAATATGCTGTATATTCCAGTCATGAATGTCTTCGTCGGGCTGCTCTTTCCCAAGAAGAGATAGTAACGTCCTCAACTCTGCCGCGTTATAATCAAACTCCACAAACAGGTCATTCGTTGGTTTTAATATTTTACGGAAAGATCTACTCAAATTGAGAATGGGAAAACTATTCTTCTCTAGTGTTAGGCGGCCAGTGATGGATCCAAACTGGTTGTAGCCAATCATATTGTTGGTCATCTTTAGTTTCTTTAGATTCTGTCTTATAACCGGCGAAGAAACATCTCCCTGCATTGCGGCCAGGTCTATATTGAGGGGGCTATTTTTTATAATAGCGAACAACTTTTCTAAGTTCACTGATGTCTGATAATTTGAAGGCTTCTCGACGTTATAGAAAACCCACTCTATAATGTCACATTTGACTTGTGAATATTCCTTTAAAAACCACTTCGGAATAACGTCAAACACACAAACGTTCTCAAGATCAACCCCGGAAACAACCAATGCATTCTGAAACGCGGTTCGGCGTTCCTCTAGCTTGCGCCACTCTTCTCTGAGGTGTTCTGGGCATATCTCTGTTAGGGACTTTCCCTGAGCATAAATCTCTACACATTCAATGCGGTCGTCATGAAAGTGGGGCCGGTAACTCCAGGTGATAAATTGTTCATCCGTTTTCTGCTCTTTAATCTCCCCGTCATAATAGTATCCTAAACACTCTTTTTTTGAATCTAAAACAGTAAAAACATTATTCACTCTACTCTCTCTTTCTTTTGAACCTGAAGGACCCTCTGCGGTACTCCTCAATCTGTAGGTATTCCCCTGGTGCGCGCTTAACTTCTTTGTCGATAAACTTAATGGTCGCTCGCTCGCCTGAATAAGTGAAGAAATCACTTGCGCGCTTCACCACATGATCAAACTTATACTGATCCCAGTCCCGGTTGGTTTCTTTCGCCCTTATATATAAGTACAAACGAATCCAAAACAGATTAGTGTACTTACTTCTAAACTCTCGATGCCCTAGCATAGCACGATCTTTCACCTCTGTCAAGCTAATATTTTTGCCGCTTCTAGTAGTAATTATATGGGAGCGCATCTTGGGAAAAGATCTAACAAAAGAATTGTAAAAACTAAACATGTAAGACTTGAGGCTGGGAATGTCAAAAAAAGAAGACTTATAATAGTAATTATCAAACATCGTGTTCAGATCATTGCCGTAGAAACCCATAAATTGTTGCATAGCCACTGAACCAACATCTGCAATGAGCCTCCAGGGGGCGTTCATGTCAACAGCAAACCCATTTCGGCTAGCAATCTCGCGATACAATTCAAAATTGATATTATTGATGAAGTCGTTTATTTTAGGCTGGTCTTCCCCATGAAGATTGTCTGCAAACTCCACAATCAATCCGCTTGTAAGGGGGGAAGAATATTTACTCACGATATACTCCGTCTTTGTGAATGGAATTAGCAATGAAGTCCTCTCAATCAGCCTAGTAAAGGAAGTAACAAAGTCGTCAAAATTTTCTATATCTTCTAGGCGGTCAGGATCCGACACGAATGGCAGCAAAAAACTATCATAATAATCCTGCACGTATACGTTGAAATTAGAGTTGACGCTTACCCAGGCGCTCGTTGGCTCAAACCGATCTTGGAAAGGAGTTCCGCTCAATCTAATAAAATGATTCTGGGTTTCCTGGCTTATCATATCTTCGCGAAAAGACTTATATGCATCCGCGACAAAGTTGAGAACAAAATACGTTCCCTCATTTGTATTTTCCAATTGCTTCAGGAACCCCTCCGCCGGATAAACAATATCTCCTTCGCGGCTTAGGCGGCCAAATAACATCTCATTATACCAAAAATCAATCTTCCTATAGTCTCTTATGCCAGGAGGATAATTGTTGGCATATTCTTGACGATCAAAAAAAGAAGACTGAGCACCGTCCGCATTCGATCCAAAAGTCATCTTCATCTATTTCTCCTCCTTACTGAAAAAGTTCTGCGGCTATGGAATCAACATACCCCTGGTCCGTCCGGACACGACGGCTCTGGCCGGCCTGCGCATTGCCGCACAAATCTGTCTTCTTTGGCGCTGGGTCTACTGGGTCACTCGCATTATCCTCACCCGTGTCCGGAAAGAATCCATAGTTCTGAAAAATACACTTCAGCGTTGTCTCCAAGCTTCCCTCGCTTATGGAGGTGGATACTTGTGTAATCAAATAGAACCCCCCTATCCCCAATTTACGAGCAATGGAGCGCCTTTCTATGCCTGTCCCTAATCCAATGTTGGTGGGATTTATATATACATATTGCCCTGGCTGGAAAAATCCGCTGCCGAAGAGCTTGACCGTAGCGTTATAGGGCTCTTGAATGATACCTAATCCGGCGCCGCCGGCGTTATAGGCTCTCATAATGTTGGCATCTCGGATCCTCTGGTTCGCTTCCTTCTCCAATACTATTGTTTTCACAAGGCCCTTGTCAACTCCAATCTTTAAGTGGTATACTCCCTGAAGGGCGTTTTGCTCCTCGTCTACAATTTGAGAAGAGAAGGGTAGTCGCTGCACTGAGAATACAAAGAACTGGCGGTTCTCGTTCATCTTCTTACCCTCATCAGATAAGTTGTCGCCCACAATTGAGCCGTCACTCACGTCTAAAGGAGCCGGCTTGACCAAGAAGGAGCTTTCTCCTGCTCGGGTTGTCTCCTCATGGTTTATTTGCCGGCGCTTCAGGTGTGAATTCTGCCCATACACCACCGCAGTTTTGACCTGGCTTCTTTCTTTTAGGAGCCTTCTCATGTCTTCATTAATGGATTCTTTTTCAGTAGACTGGAGCGCGCCAACAAGTAACTTGGTTGTAAGTGACTGCACAAATGTTTTAAAAGTAAAAACACTATCGCCATTGACAATCTCACTAGTAAACCACGTACTATAGGCGTCAAAGGAGATGGGAATACGAGCCATATTATGAGAAACCCGATAGGCGCCGGCACTAGAAAATATTTTATCCCGGCCGGCTTGTTGCACCTTGGTCAGGCCCTCCATCGTTCCTCCTCCGGCAGCGAATGCGTTAGCAAGCCCAGACACACTGGATCCGGCGCCGACCACTTCTTTCCCTATCTTCTCGTAATCAAGGAACGTCATATCTCCCAGAATAATTTCAAACTTGTCAACTTCATTATCTTTCGGAGGCAAAACTCCCGCATAAAAGTTAATCAAATCTCCCAAATAACAGAATGCAACTCTTTTATATCCACGCTTTCTTGGTTGCCGACTCTTCGTAAACCCATAGACGCGGTTTCTCAACTTTATAGCACTTACATCGCGATCTATGATTTTCTTACTTTCACCCTTTGCGCGGGCTCCGAGAAGTTGCTGCGTAGTCGCTGTACTGGCATTGCTTAGGCGGCCGACGTACGTAGACCCCTTGACCGACTTGGGTGGTGGGCCGCTTGGAAGTGTCCCTTGGGCGTACAGCGCCTTTGGAACATCTAGAAAAAACAACTTCCCACTCTCCAACAAATACTGAGAGAAGCGGCCGTACATAGATACTTTTAGCTTCTTCGTGAGAAGCTGGAGCTGTTCTTCTATCCTGTCGACCTCCTTCTCAATTTTGGCTGCCTTCTTATCTAATTTATTCTGCTGCCTTTTGCTAAGAGATTGGCCCTCTAGGCAGTTAAAGACACCAACAGGGCTATCTATCGAAGATTGCAAATTCTGCATTTGCTTTTTCTTTTCGTTTAGTTGCTCTATTAGGCCCGTGTTGATTCCTTTCTCGTCGATATTAAAAAGGTTTGCTCCATAGTCATTTATAATTCCCTCTAGGCGTGCGACATAACTCACATTCAAATCTATGGTACCGTCGTCTCGAAACTGAAACCTATGACTTACTAGGGTCAGGTTTAGTACAACACGACTCGCGTCAACAGCATCCTTTATTGCTTGGGCGCGCGCTCCAGATCCTTCCGCTGCCTGGAAATTAGTTCCATACTTCCAACCTACCTCTACTACCAAAGAGAAGTCGGGCTCTGGTGGCTTGCCAGGCTCCTTTGTCATCTTAGCGATATCATCGGCAGTTAACTTTTTCCTCAGAAATTCGTTTATTTCTGGAAGGTCGGTGGGACACTCCCTGGGGATAGCGCCCCTTCCTTTGGCGGGAATAATCAGGTCGTGCCATAGAGGACCACCTCTTTCATCGATACGAGCGCTTCGAACCAGCTCGCTTATAGATTGAAAGTGCAAAGAAAGAGAGGCTTTCAATGTTCTCGGTGCACTAAACAGATTTGTTCCCGTAGTGTCCCACTTGAAAGACTTTAGGCCCACCCCTTGTCCCATAGAAGTAAGAAGATCAACTTCAGTGCCGGATTCGTTTACGTATTTCCACTTCAAGTGGCCAGCAAACTGAAATTCTGTGAGCTTGCCGTTTTCATCTTTTTTACATACACGAAAATAAGGAGATAGCTGGCTCAATTCATAGGGGAGAATGTTCATCAGTGGCTGTAGTTTGGCACTCGTAGTTAATTTGTTGACTAAGTTACCTTTATATTTAGAAACAAGCGTAAGATGCTCCAACTCTTGGGGGCATGGCGCTAAAGATGATTCTCCAAATGATTTCAAATTTTGTACCAAGAACCCTTGGGGGGTCTGCCTCTTCAGCTTTGCGCGGTCCAATGCTACCGTACCCTTGACTAGCTCTTCTTTTTTCTCTGCAACTGTTCTCTTGGACGGCCGGCCGCGGCGCCTTTTTGCTCCGGCAATTGATTTGTCGCGGTCCGTGATGCACTTATTTCCGGCATCAGCGTATGCGTCGGCGTCTCCTGACTGGGCCGCGGCGCTCTTTTCCACATCCTCTACGCATTTGTCAAAAACTCTGGAGATTTCTTTTAGTTCGTTACGATAATAAGACTCACTGCCTATCCCTTTCCGAGGTGTACCTTGGTCAGCAGGAGAGCCAGTGGGATCCTTGTTCCCACCCTCTTCTTTCTTTTTGTCGTTTTTCTTTTTATCGCTTCCAGCCATTGTTGGGCGCCCCTATGATCCTCTCATAAACATCGGTAGTATCACATCGAGAGGAAGAGGTATTTGAATAACTTGGCCCGTGAACAAGTGAGACTCAGTGGGAGATTGGTTATACCACGCAACAATCCACCACAATGTAGGATCGCTATAAAACTTATCGGCCAATTTGAAAAAACGGTCACCTGCTTTCCATGTGTGATCTACTTCCCTAATTTTTCCCATCTCTTTATCAGTAGGAAAGTGCATGGAGGGCGTCTTGAACTGCCTAATGAACTTCACTCCCCTCTTCTTTAGGAGAGATCGATACATCGGTAGATTATTGATGGCCGTAGTTCTATTGTCATATCTTGAAGTCATGTCTTCCTAGGTCCTAGAGATTAAAAAACTGTTTAGTGTCACGAGCTGGTTGTAGCAACTTATTTGCTCTCACAGTTACACGGCGTTTGATAAGGTCAGCCTGTAGATCTAAAAATGATCGCCAGTCAGCCTGCCTTACATGAGGAGGCTTTGTTGGTGTCACGCTTATCTCTACGGGAGAGTTATCTCCTCCATATGGAAATCTGCCGGTAGATGCGCCGGGCTCATAGCGTGGCTTACCGTTACCGTTTCCATCAAGGTACCATCCTAAGGGCGTGTCGTGTAAAACTGTAAATTGAATCTTGGCAGTTATAACTTTAGGATAAATCTCACCATCGTGGCCCGGATCATAGACTCCATGTTCCAAGACTGGATCATAAGTAAACCCCTCTATGATACCTGGAAGACCTATTTTGCTGGCCTCTCCCATGACCTTAGATTGGCCCGGTTTGATAATAAGATTGCCCATTTTTATCTTGAAGATGGGCCCGGATCGCATAGTGGTTGATCCGCCTCCTGCATCATCGTAAACGGGATAAAGCATCTGAATAAGTTCATTTGCTTTTGCCATGTTCTCTTTGGCGTCATTGATGCCGCTAGACGGTACCTCCCAAGACAAGTTGATAACCCTGCCAGTTCTCTTGTACGTGGCAATGGGATCCATTCTTCCGAAAACATTTTCCTTGTTATATACGGCGCTGTATGTGTCTGTAAAAGATTTGAGAAAAGATTTGAAAAAGAGGTTTCTCTTAGTAGGGATATGATAAATTTCAATGTAGTGTTTTTTAGCGTTGGCGATTCTATCGGTGGGATCGTCGTAGGCCGCGTAGCGTTTATCCATTGCACCTCGTGTATCACTACTCACAGTAAAAACTGGATTGGGAGTTCTCCCATCGTTATGGCGATCTCTTTCACGAGAATCCATTCGTGCAAGAAACCCTCCAGCTTCGGCCTTTGGAGCTTCTGCTTGGGCCTTTGCGTGTGCCTCTTCGTTTTCCTTATTAGAGATGATACGTCTACCTGCCATCTGCTTCTGCCCCCTTATGCCAATTCTTGAAACTTCTGTTCTACTACATCATATATATAATCTGCCAACTTGTCCCCACCCAGGTCTATGGTGAGAGAGCTAGGTACGGATCCTCCGCCGCCTGCTCCTGCTCCTGCCAACTCTGGTGCCTTGATCTCACCCGCTGCTTTGCCGGCTTCTTTCAAAGCCTTAGTCCATCTCTCGGTTGCCACTATCAGCGGATCGATAACCTCAGTAAATCCCTCAGTCCCTCTCTCAAATCCTTCAACAACGAATTCGCCAATATCCCTAAAGACTCTTGAAAACGAATGCATCTTATACGCTCTTTGGACCGCGGCGGTGCCGGCCTCTGCTGTGGTCTCCATGAGGGCCGGCATCTGGGACATTCCCAATTCAGTACCAGAAACGTAATTCGC
>Ga0098061_1001028_pt1 | contig 13597 bp, 4 predicted proteins | sample 22_taG_FD_92579 | JGI IMG/M metagenome (GOLD analysis project Ga0098061, IMG submission 92579) | Marine viral communities from the Subarctic Pacific Ocean - 22_ETSP_OMZ_AT15343 metaG | ecosystem: Environmental > Aquatic > Marine > Oceanic | place: Subarctic Pacific Ocean | collected 2015-01-20 | reverse complement strand
GCCCAGACGCTCAGTACTCAAACACCTGCCCAACGAAAAACATTTTGGCAAAAGCAGTATGGCGTCGATATAGATAACCTTAGTCCCACCAATCAATTGATGGTGACGGATATGCCTAGTGATTATATTAAGGTTATGAAGAAGTGGGGATTCGCGTGGGGTGGCGACTTTGGTGGCCATGGCAAGAACGCACGAACGGATGCAATGCATTTTGCGTTCATGGGCGATCCTCGGACTGCTGCTAAGGCAGCCAGTAGGCTAGGCGTCGATGCCAATTATCTGGTAATAGGTACCGCGTAATGAGGAGAAATTTATGAGTACTGATGTATTTGCGAGTGATGGGGCGACGTCTATATTAGACACTGTTGCTACTTTACAAGAAGAGATATTAAACTTAAACCTTGCAAAGACTGCAAAGGGAGCGCGACGTACCAGTGACTTGCCTGTTGCTACACGCGCCAAGCTGAAGAATCTACCTGAGGACGCCAAGGTGAGGGTGTCTGGCGTGGCTGGCTACCCTAGCGTAGAGCCGTTGCCTATTTTCGTCAAACAGGAAGCGGAGAAGTTATTGTCGGCTGACTACGGATCGGCTGATATTGTCTTGGGAGGCACGGATAGGAATGCGGCAAGAGGTAGCGGATACGCAGGCGATACGCAGGCTGCGAAGATAGATATGGTGGTGGGACGCGGCGGCTCAAATACTAGGTTTCTTGATGCCACCACAGGAGGCTCTTCATATATCGATCCTGACTTTGAAAAAGACTCTGCGAGAATCTATATGTCACAAAAGAGTAAAATGCATGAGTATTTTAATTTAAAGGCGGCCATAAAAGGTGGTGATGTGGCGGCTGAGGGGTCGTCAGCCGTTGTTATAAAGGCAGATAACGTAGGTTTAATATCCAGAGGAGCGTTGAAGTTGACCACTTTATATGGGGGAGAGAAATCAACAGGAGGCAGTAATGACTCTTATAGTGGAATTATTTTAATGGCAAATAATGACAACTCTGATCTTCAACCTTTAGTTAAAGGCACGAGCCTACTGAATGCTTTGCGCAGCATGGTCGATTTAATAGATGACGTAAGGTCAATCTTGGTGTCTTTTTTGGACATGCAAATGGATTTTAACACCAAGTTGATGAATCATAAACACATTTCGCCGTTTAATGCGGAAAACACCTCAGAGTCTCCGGATCTTATGGTAGCGGCAATGTTACACAATGCTAATCTTATGGCGAAGACATTCACGTCGCTCAAGAGTACTGCTATGAATTTAGCCAACCATGAAAAAGATTTCTTTGAAAAGTGGGGAAGTTCGGAAGGCAAATATATATTATCGGATTTCAACTACACGAATTAGGAACATATAATGGCGAACACAACATATGAAGTAGAGTTTAAGGCACACCTCCAAGATAGTCCTATCGTTTCACAAGACTTTGAAAAGTTAAAGGAAGCGGCTGTTTATCAGCTTGGCGCCATCCCCACCCTCTGGGATTACCTGATCAAGAAGAACCCTCTGGAGGGCTTTATTGAGGGACTAGAGTACTACGAACTTATCGACCGACTGACTGAAGCATTTCAGGACGATATTGATGATTTATTTGTTGGACCTCTTGACATAATAAGCGTAACGGAGGAGTCAGAGACCGAGGAGTGGGTTGACTATACGGACCCCGAGGATACGGTGGAGTTGGAGGCGCCTTGGTATCTAGTAGAGGCTAAAGCTACATTTTCGATTGCTGCTATACGCGCACGGGTCATAGAAGAAAACTTATTTAGAGTCGTGCCCATTCCAAACGCCGCAGAGGTGGCAGAATTCAATAGTTATGTGAATTTGTCTGTTTTGCAGTCCAGTTTTTGGGAGGTTTTCTTAAAAGAGACCCGGAGCCAAAAAAAGAATATAACGCATATTCTATTTGAGCCTAAGGGGTGGACTCTAGATAATATTATCGCGAAAGTCCCTCTTGACTATACCGACACAGAAGATGAGGGATTTCCGGTCTTTCAAGACCCAGATTTCGAATCTCGTATAATATTTGACCTACCCCCGTTAACACCAGTCGAGGTAATGGAACAATCTGCTGGTCCTGATTTTAAGTTTTTTAAATGTAGGTTTTGGGTGACCAAAAAGACGGATGGGAGCTTGGGGGGCGGTCTAGGAGCTATTGTCACAAAACCAGGGAAGCCCCCACGTTTTGTTTGGGGCCCACTGGACGCTGGAGACGAGCGGTATAGACTCTATCATGAGGACAATTCGATTACTTACAGCCAAGAGCTAGTCCAAAACGTTAGGAGTGGGTCAGGCGTTAAGCTCGGCACTCCTCCCGAGGAGGTCACCCCTGTCTTTGTACACACACCCACACTACCAGCAAACGCTTTGGGCTATAATCATTATGTTGAGGGTTATGTTGAAGCGAGACGTTTAAGGCTTATTCCTGGAGTTTTAGAGGGGGGTTTTTTTGCGAAACTTGCGGCAAAAAAACCTGCCACGGGACGCCCATCATCACCGGCCCTTGTGCAGCCCGACCTTCCTGTATATGGTAAAGCTGGCGACGCCGGCGCCGACATGCCACCGTGGCCCGGGGCCTTTACTTATAGTGTTTTAGTCGAACTGGATAATATACAATGGAACTCTCTCATCAAAGATGCTGGAGGCGGTAAACTCCCCACCGCCAGCGTTGATGGGGATCAGCCACTGCGAACGTTTGATGAGGCGGGTCTATGGCTAGGGCTAGGGGGGACGACCAATGTAGACGGCTTTAATGAGCCTGTTATGAATGCTTTAAAAATGCTTGGTGTGGATAAAATTCTACAATATTACAATGTGAACGTGGACTTCACACTCGCCATAGACAAGGTCAGGAAGCAGGTGGTAGATATTATACGTCTTCTTGTGTTTGGCAATGTCAAGATAGAGGAAGCAAAGGTGACTACAAGGGGCAGCCAAACAATTCGCCAATTTAAAATAAGTGTGCCTGTTAGGTTTGTAGATGCATTAGGCCAGTGGGTAGATACTTTCCAATGGGATCAAAACCTTGACGCCATTTTGGACCCAGACGAGGCAAAAGTTTTTGCGCAGACAGCCGCCAAGAGAGCCGCAAATATTGACGCCCTCACTGATAAGCTGTTTGCGTTGGTTACTTCGGCAGATATGAAGCCCTTAAGCCAATATGCTGGGTTAACGTGGACCGAGACTCAGGAAGAAACTGAAGACATCGCCACGTTTGATAAATTGTTGCAAGGAGGACAGTTCTTAGATGAGTTTATTGGGAAGGTCGAGGAAAAAGCTAAAGTTAAATATGTGGAAAGGCACATTAACACCCAGAAGACTTTTTCTACTTCATTTCAAATAAAAGATATTGCAACAAGAAAAGAAGATTTTAAAACAAAACTAAACAAATATGAAGCAGAGGTGAGCAGTAGTGGGGCATCTGTGTTTCTTGCGGTCCCACCAGGCCGGGGGGCTGCAACTGAAGCGGGTTCGAGTGTTCCTTCCATGCTGCTTCCTCGGGAACCGCTTAAGCTTAAGGAAGGTATTCTGCCCAACATTGAAAAGTTTTACGAGAATTTAGATGCGCTCCTCAAGAGAAGCGATTTTGCTTACAAGGCCAGCCACCCAAAGGATGGGATAGGAACGCCGGGGTCTCCTAAGGCTTCTGATTATGTGGAGATAGGGTTTGATAGAAACTTTAAAGTTATCTATGTGCTTTTCAATGGCTTTCCTATTGTCGAGGGGGCGAGTTATTGGTTTGATCAAATAAATGATAACGAGAGACGATATTGGATTACCAATAGTTTGGTACACAGGTATGCCGAGTTGATAGTGGAAGATGAGTCCCTTCCGTATGATGAGTTTCTTAAGAAGTATTTTGTAGGAATTTATATTTTCCCTGGAGGCTCTCTTGATACTCCCACCTACGAAGAATACAATGTGGCGGGTGATCATCGTCTTATGAGCGCTCAAGACCTCATGGAACAAAACAACCAGCGGTTTGAGGCAGAAACAACAGGAAAACTCAGCGGCGAGTTACAGGCAGCAGTGGGTAAAATAGAAAGTATTCGTGACACGTTTTGGACGAATTTACCTGAGGTCCTTAAAACAATTAACACCATTGAAGACGTATATGAGAAAATTTTGAACGTTGTGCCTCTTGAAAATATCCTAAATCAAATAATTGCGTGTTCTGCGAAGGAGTTGGCCGGGGCGAACCTACAAGAAACTTTAATGGCATTGATTCTTAATGAAATCTTTTCTGATTATGAAGAGAACCGCGAACAGATCGACAAGATAGTGAAAGAAGTCATTGATGTTATGGCGGCGTCTGCCGACTGCACGATGGAAATATTGTCGTCGGTTTATGTGATAAAGGGAGCCACAGAAGGACAAGCGCAGAACATTATTGATAATGTGGCAGCGGGCGCCCTTTCAGAGGATTTGGGCCTCTTGGCGTCTGAAACGTCAGCAGACGCCATCATTTTTCCCGATGAACCTCCTGATTATTTTATAAACGGCGCCCCCGAGAATGTTCAGGGGGTTCCTCTTTACACCGAGTTGCCGGAAGCTGTTTTTTCCGATGATGTCTACAGGGTGGCTGGGAACACGGCCCTTTTGAAGAATGGAACCACTGGGGGCGCTTCAACGCTTGTGGTGTTACAAAAAGGTGATTTGGTACAAAGAAAGAGTAGTAGTCTTGGTCATTATAAGGTGGAGCTTCTTTCTCAACCCAACATAGGGGCTACTGGCTACATCAAACGAGATTCGCTTGCTAAAGTTTCATTTGACGACTTTGGGGTGACGGCGTTGCTATCAGACTTTGTTAAAGTACAAGTGGCCAATGAGACATTAAGAGAGTATAATGGCAGGGTTTATCGTAGAATAAGAGTGCTAGACAATGAAAGGAATACTGAACACTACGGGCGCACTGGTTATGTCGAGTCTACACTATTGCAGCCCGCCTCGGAATATGCGACACAGCTTGATATTGCACGCGATAAATTAATATTTCTGCATTGGGGGGACAGTGCATCTACTCGGTCAAATGATCATCAGGATGGGCTTGATGGTGAAGTAACTTTATGGCAGGATTTTCTTCTTACCAAGCCCACTACTACTTTTACTGCCACGGATGGCATGTATGGGCCAAAAACAAGGGATGCTACGAAGGCTTGGGCGGCTGGCTCAGGTGGTTTAACTGCTGCTCAAAAAAATGATGACATCTTTAAGCCTTTGCTTGATCCTGGTAATGTAACTATTGGTGCTTTTAGATATTTTATGCGAGGGACGGTCACTTCTGGCTTCGAAGGAAAAACACTTGCTGAAATTGAAGAGGGGATGGCACCCTTTAGCATGAAGATTCTGGGTAACGCGGCTTATGCGCCACCTGGTTTTTATACGCAAGCAACACCACCGGGAGGTGCACCATGCGTGGAGTTGTTTGCTAAAACGGCCACCACGAGTAGATATCTAGATATTCTTAAAATAAAACTTAATACTGCTGTTGGTCCTAAAAAGCCACCTATTCAAAAGAAGATTGATGAAGTTAAGGCAACTTTAACTGATCTTCTTTTGCAATATGAGCAATGTGCGAAACAGAACAACTTTAGTGTCAAAAATGGCAGGTATACTTACATCTACAAAACCGATGTAACAGACGAAGAGATTGTCAGCCAGGACGCCTATAAACTTGCGTTCGCCGTAACGGGGTCGTGTCTTGAGAAGAAAAAAGCTTTAGCCGAAGCGCTATCAGGAAGTCCCGTTGAGGAGGGCGCCATGGCTGAGGTAAAATGGCCTGGATCAAATTTTGCAACTGATGCACAACTGGTAGCTTTTTCTGAGTGGCAGGCGTGTTTAAATGACACAGTAGAAGAACAAAAAGACTTGTTAAAAGATATTGCGTCGGATCTGCCCGAATCAGACCAAGAGAAGGCATCAGTGCTTGATTCATTGCCCGATTATCCCCTACCAACATCAATGGCAGGAGTTTTCACTTTATTTGTGGATCAAGGAATTATTCCGGTTAACATAAGCATGCACCCTCAAGCAGGAGCTAGATTTTGGAAGGCTTTTAGTTCGCCAGGGTCCAAGTGTTTTGGTCTTGTCGAAGAAATAGCGGAACTAATAATTGCAATCATAGAGAAGGAGTACCCTGAAGTCGTTAAGATTATTAAGGAAATAATTACGACTTTCCAAACGGCGATGGCCACGTACAGAACTACACGGGCCGCCATCGAGAGCGGCATAGCTATGTATAAAAATTTCGGAATGCCAAGCCTGGATAAGTTCCCTATTGATGGCTACGATAAACAATTTAAAAAGGTGTTCTACGATACTCTTAAAGAGGCAGCAATATCGCTTATATCTGAGTTGGTTAATTCGTTGCTTGCGTACTTGATTAGACAGTGTAATGAGCAAGATGTGCCGTCTGAGGAAGTCGCACAAGTCGCAAAGGATATAGCACAGGGGTATGCTGATGACCCCGGAAACATATCGCTGCTTAATGACATCTTAGCTGGTTATAACTTTATTGTGGAGAATTCTATGGCGGGAGATCAATCATCTTCCGACGCTCTCAATGTGCCGCAACTGATACAAGAAATGATTGAGGGGCTGTCCCAGCAGGAGATATGTTCGATAGTGACGGGGAACGCATCAGAGTATTTGCTTACGAGCATTAAGACAAGTTTGAAGGCTCTTTATCCCACGCACGCTAACGTTTTTGACGATAGTTTTATAACTACTATTTGTTCTGTTTTGATTTCCTTTGTGGGCGTCGACTACTGCCTAGAGTCCCAATCTACGGGACCCGACCCTTCCGCTGGGTATGACGTGTGCGATGACACCCCAGAGGGCTCCTCTGATATGTCTGCCGAAGAGGCAGCGGCTCATAGCCAACAAAAGCTTCAGGATGCTTTAGACGCGATGCAAAAAGCCCTTGATTTGATGGAAAATCCGGAAATCCCGGCCCCCGATCAGTGCCAGATTGCTAAAGATTCCTACCTGTCTGATAGTAAATTTGTGGAAAGGTTAAGAAAGAATATTGAAGCAAGCTTATTTTCGGTGCAAAAGACATTTGATAGAGATATCACCAATTACATTCCACGTCTTACCAACATTGACGAGAATTTCCGTGAAGCGTTGGCATCCGTCAGAGAAGCATTTCCGATTGGAGAAGGAGTACAAGACGCCCTAATTAGTGGTATTGAGGAGGCGATTGGGGGGGAAGTTATCGGCCCAGGCGGGGCTATCGGTGCGCTGGCGAGTAAAATTGCTAAAGACGAGGCCACGAATAAGCGCCGTAAGCAGTTGGATGGGCTACATAAAGCTCTCTCTCCTTCGGTTGTTGTGGCTATTGTCGATACCTTGGGCAATGAGCTTACCATTGCGCCAAAATTTGTTATTCCACCGGATGCCGATGGTGAGCGCGCTCTTGAGGTGATAGGGAGGGCGAGGGCGTGGATTAGCTATGACGAGGGTCTTGATATGACCGACTATTTGGGCGCAGCTATTGAGGGCGACCTTGAGGCGGCGGCAGCCCCATCCTTTGCTGCTTATTTAATAAAAGTAGGTCAAGAGAGAAAAGAACACGGCAATTATATTACCCAGTATGCAAGCGCCTTCAGGTATATCAAGCTTGGGTTCAAAGCGGGGGAGTTGGCCGTGGAAGGCGAGTCAAAAGCCCTGCCTGGAGAAACATTCGACCAGAATATAACAAAGTTTATTTTTGGCCTTACGGGCATATATCATGCCGCTTGTGGCGCTGTATACCAGGACAGTTGGTACGCCGCGCCAGGACTCAAATTTGCCAACGCTACAATCGACCCAGGGATGGTGCCCGGAATACTTCCAACAGCAGAAGTTGATGAAGGTAACGGCGCCAAGAGGGAGAATGCTGAACTGGGGCTGATTTTACTTGCTGCAAGAGATAATAATTTTAATCTATCTATTAAAATAAAAGAAGAATACTTAGCGCAGACCGATGCCTTAAATCTTGAGACTGGTGTTTTATTGCCCGAACTGAAGGAAGAGTTGCTTAGCAAGAACATTGGTGACGTGGTGATAACAGAAGATAGTCTAGAATATAATGTAGATATAGATTTTGATTATACCATAGCGGGTGCTGAGGTGTTTGACTATTCACTTCTAAAGAGTACCGTGGTGAGTGATAGCTATCTTGCTAAAATAAAAGAAAAGCAAAATCTTTCTTACGAGATCGCTGGGGGCTTGGCCATGGATAAAGCTCGTAGAGACATCATTAAAGAGGTTGTGGGCGAATCTTTTGAGAAAGATTACTATGGAATTAGATATATTAAGAGTTTGATAAATGATAACTTGTCTCTCATTCTTGATATGGACATGGAAGATCCCACAACGTGGCCAGAGGGGATGCAAAATAAGACACCAGATTTTACAGACGCAGTGGCTAAATTTCTTTTTGATCGCACTCTCAGGACGGGTATTACCAAGTCTATTAATAAGGCGGGCGAGTCTGAATTCTTCAGCCTAAGCAAGATGGGCACATTAACTCTAGCTCCAACCTTGAAGCAAGTTAACTCTAAATGTGAGGATCTTTCGGTGTCAACGGGGGGAAATCCTTCGAAATCTCTTTTAAACATTGATCAACTGAGTGCTCTTATATTGATGATGTTCCGGCACCGGTTTAATCCCTGCACTCCCGATAATGATGCCTTGAAGACATCGATGGTTGATGGGTATATTATCGGGTACATGCGTGTTTTCTTAATTGACATCATTTTGAAAGGAATCTATGCGTCATCGACCATGAAACTAGAAGATATTTTAAAAGATGATTTAGTTTTAGATTATTTGTTTGATAAATTCATAGCGGAGTTGGAACTTCCCTCACGTTCAAGAGCGGGAGGGCCGAAAACTCCTGCTTATGAACTTTTTAAGGAGCGTGCGCCTGAGATCGTGGAAGTTTATCAACAGCAACTGGGTTCCATAATTATTGGTGGGTCTTCGAAAAGCCTTTTGCGCAAGCTGTTTAAAGCTCAAGTCCCTGTGGTGGCCGATACCTTTAGGACGTTCGTTACTCGAAAGTTTGACCAAGAAGGCCTTGTTGACACTTTCATTTTTCCTGACATTAAATATGTCGTTGATGACCATACTAAACAAGGAGGCTTCCTATACGGTGACGACGGCAGCGTGTTTAGCTTGATTCACGGCCCTCCGGAAGGTGGCGGCAAGAATCTGCGCGAGGCCATCGATGATGAGGGCGGCGTTTTTATGTTTCAGAAGTATATCAAGCTCATCCAAAAGAAAGAGAGCGCAGGTGCTAATGCTAAGTATCGTCTAGATGTTCTCCTCGAACCCGGAAATATCGGGACCGGCCCAGGCCAAGTGGGCGCACTTGAGCACCAATATCTCGATCAGATTAAAATTAGACTGAGTAATCTTGAGGATGGGAGTGGTGCTCTTCCTTATTATATTTTAAGGCCTGAAACGGTGGCTGACCTTCTTCAGCCGACACCGGGCCTACCGTTTGGTGAAGAACTTCAAGGCCTCATAAGAGAATGCTTTACATTTTCTTCTGGGATGGTGCTTAATTGGGCAACAAAGTCTGCTTCGAAGTCCTCCGGGGAGGGTTCGGGTGGGCCCGACTTCGATGGCGGCACACTTAGTGAGTTGCTAGCTTCCGCAGACACTAAAGGGAAATTTAATATTAAAATTGCGTCCCACGACTTACTTCCCTTCTGGCATGAAGAAGAAGCAAGTGTTTTCTTTTTCCCAATAAAAATAATAGAAAAGGAGAAAATTGAAGATATTACGCTAGGGTCGGCCCTGATTGTGGATGGTGTTTCTGCGACTTTTTTCAATCTACTAAGAACATACATGGAGGGCCAAGGCGAGCCTGAATTCTTCAGCCTTGAGGGCGACAAAGGTTTTCTTTATGATAGCCTCGAACAGGTATGTCACACTAGTGGGCTATTTATGACCGAGGGCCTTAAAAAAGAGATTTTAGAGTCTCCTCAAATCAAAGTGTTGTTTGAGAGCGTTGTCCCACTGGCTCGATATGCGGCAATTCCCCTTATTTACACCAGCGTCAAGATCAACAATGACTTTGATTTAAGAGATCTGTTTTCCTCAACTAAATCGCTTCTTTTAAAGTATATTAATGTGCTGCTATATGGATCAAAGAACACTTTTACTGGAAAAGTCATGGTTTCTAACATCATACAAGATAATGAGAGCGGAGCAGATGATGAATTGGCTGACATTTTTAGTAGCTTTATAGTTAAGGCGCTTTACAGAACCCCTCTTATTATCGTTAAGGGGGTTGCCGAGATGGTTGATCCTAACATCGCTCTCACAAAAAAGATATTTGATCTTATGGATTTGGTGACAAAACTTTCTTTACAGCTAACACTAATGACTGCAAGGACTGCTTATAACATAGCAAAAACAGTTAGAGATAACGCAGCAGCAGCAGCAGAGAGTACTGAAGGAGCAGTGGTGCCTCCTGAAATGCCCGATAGTTTTGATGAGTGGTTTGAGGAAGAGGCCGGCTTCCCGCCTCCGGACCCCACAGTGGGCATTCCTTGGCCGGTTGCCGCAGCACTAGCACCTGCACTTGCGCTCTCAATGATGCCTTCCATGTTTCCTTATGGGGTTGGTTTTCCACCTCCTCCTATGTTTGGGCCTGGCGTGGGTCCGCCCATGACACCGTTTGCAATTCCATATTTAGCCTTTGGGCTTATTAAAAATGGTTCATGGGGTTCCGACGCAGGAGAAGACAATTCCTCTATATGTCCCGACATCATCACTTAAATTCGCGAGAATAAAATTACTTGAGAGCCATAATTATAGAGAGGTAATTTTTTATGTCCTTTGGATTTGCACCGGTAGCCCCTATAGAAAAAGACTATAATGATGGCTTTAAGCTAACAAAGACTTTTGAACAGAACGCGCTTCAGAACTTAAAAATGTTTATTTTAACGAGTCCTGGAGAGAGAATTATGGTACCGGCGTTTGGGCTTGGTATAACGCGAAAGTTATTCGAGAATGATGATCCTGGCGTAAGAGAGGACATCAAGAATCAAATAGTAGAGGGAGTGGCGCGATATTTACCTTATATTAAAATATATAGTATATATGTAACATCATTTGAGAATGATCGGTTTCCTTCTACGCTTACGCTACAAATAAACTTTTCTACTTTATCTACAAAAGAGAGTACATTGCAAAAACTAAACATTACATTATAGGAAATTCGTTATGCCCAACAAAGTGGTCCCGATTAAATACACTGCTAGAGACTTCGATACGATCAAGAGGGCCGTTGTCGATCACGCACAAAGATATTTTCCAACTACGTTTCAAGATTTTTCGGAAGCATCGTTTGGCGCTCTTATGGTTGATGCGGTTGCTTATGTGGGCGATGTTATGTCGTTTTATTTGGATTACCAAGCTAACGAATCGTTTCTGGAGAGTGCGCTTGAATCTCAAAATGTAATTAAGATCGCCAAGCAGATGGGGTATAAGTTTCGTAACAATTTTTCCTCAACTGGCATAGTATCGCTTTTCGTCAGGGTGCCTCGATTGGCTAATGGCGTGGGGCCCGACCCAGACTATCTGCCCATATTGAAAAGGGGAACAGAGTTCACAACAGGAAACGGGAATGCCTTCACATTAGTAGCTGATGTTGATTTTTCATCTTCGAATAATCGTGTGGTGGTGGCAACTGAGAGTGGGGGCGAGCCTGATTTTTATGCTGTTAGGGCATACGGTACTGTGATTTCGGGACGACTGGTTGAAGAAGCCATATCGGTAGGAAGCTTTGTGCGATTGCGTCGCATCCCGCTTTCATCCAATTTAGTTACAGAGGTAGTATCTGTTTTTGATTCGGCGGGTCATGAATATTACGAAGTAGATTACTTATCACAAGATGTGGTCTATACTTCTGTTCTCAACCGACTTGACACGTCTAGTAACGCTCCAAAATACATGATAAAGCCAAAATCAGTGCCACGTAGGTTTACTGTGGAATACGAAGGAAATCAAGTTTATTTACAATTTGGCTACGGATCTGATGAAAATTTGAGAAATGAGCCGTTTAAAAATGCGAGTGACGTGGTTTTAAAGAGGGTGGGACGTTCGTATGATGCATCAAGAAACTTTGATCCTTCGAACTTGGTTAAAACCGACAAGTTGGGGGTGGGGCCATCGGACACGACGCTGTCGGTCAGGTATCGAATAAACTCTAGGGACATGGTAAACGCCACCCCCAATTCTTTAAAAAATCCGTCTAATGCGATCTTTGAATTTCCGACTACCAGTTCAAATATTAGCACAAGAGAAACAGTGATAGGCTCTCTAGAGGTGAACAATGATGCCGCAATAACTGGAGATGTGACTGTGCCGTCCATTGAGGAGCTTAAAATTAGAGCAAAAGATCAATATGCCTCTCAAAATAGGGCGGTCACGAAGGCTGATTATCAGGCGCTCGTGTATCGGATGCCACCAAAATATGGGACCGTCAAAAGGTGCGCGGCGATACAGGATCGAGATTCTATTAGAAGAAATTTAAATCTATATGTTCTATCGGAAGACACAGCGGGAAAACTGACCACCTCTAACCTAATTTTAAAACAAAATTTAAAGACATGGCTAACAGGCTATAAGATGATCAACGATACGATAGATATTTTAGATGCTCGTATCGTGAATATCGGCATTGAGTTTGTAGTGAGAGCCTCCCCCGATAAAAACAGGTTTCAAGTTTTAGATGATTGTACTGCTGAGTTGGAACAATACTTCCGAGCCAACTCTTTTGATGTTGGTGAACCTCTCTACGTTACTGATGTTTATAAGCGGTTAAACCGGGTGGATGGTGTTATTGATACTATAGACGTTAAGATAGTTAAGAAAAAAGGAGCGGATTACTCAGGAGGGGCGTACAGCATGAGCAAAAATTATTCAGCGGATGGCACAATTCTTTACATTCCTGAGGATATGGTTTTCGAAATAAAGTACGCAACGCAAGACATTAAAGGGACCATTAAATAATGACGCTTAAAAGATATCTTGCTAGTTTAGACACCACCATAACCAACGCATTCAAGCCGGATTTATCCACAAGGGCTACTGGATCTAATATGGGAGCGTCGGATGTCACCGAAGTATTTGAAATTTATGGTCAATCTGCCACCTCTTCCCTTGAGAAAAGTAGAGCCCTTTACCAATTTCCTATAGATACAATTGCGAGCGATAGGACTGCGACTACAATTCCTGACTCTGGCTCGGTAAAGTTTTTCTTACGCTTGTTTAATGCGAAGCACTCATCTACTGTTCCAAAAAATGCAACTTATGCGATAAGTGCGATCTCTCAAACATGGGTTGAGGGAAATGGTCTCTCTATGGACTTGTATAAAGATACGGGATACGGTAACTGGATAGCTGCATCGAGTGGGTCCGCACCGGCCACGGCGACGATTTCGATGGTAACCAATACGGCAGCAGATCTGGCAGACGGTACCGTGACAATAACAGGTGGAACTGATGCTCAAACTGAAAAAGTCTATATTTTTAAAAATGATGGCGTTACCGCTACCGGAGGCTTAGATGGCACCAGTGTTGTAG
>Ga0098061_1001026_pt1 | contig 13605 bp, 4 predicted proteins | sample 22_taG_FD_92579 | JGI IMG/M metagenome (GOLD analysis project Ga0098061, IMG submission 92579) | Marine viral communities from the Subarctic Pacific Ocean - 22_ETSP_OMZ_AT15343 metaG | ecosystem: Environmental > Aquatic > Marine > Oceanic | place: Subarctic Pacific Ocean | collected 2015-01-20 | reverse complement strand
TTTGAAATGGGAGGAGTTAAAACTGAACCGTTCGATATATCTACAAGTACTACAGCTATAGAGAAATATATTCGTATTCAAAATACTACAGGAGCTTTAAGAATATATTGTACTAATGGAAGTACTACAGGATGGTATATAGATGACATCTCTGTCACTCAACCAGCTGGAACATTTGAGATGACTAATGTATCCTTAAGATTACATAACAATTTACATAGTAGCGGAACAAGTAGTGATCATTATATAGCTTTATCAGACTCAGATGATACAGGAACTATACAGATATTTAGTAAGGCTGATAATAGTTGGGGAACTCCTATTACAGGATTAACAAGCAATTCTTCTGGAAATAAAAGAAAGGATGTATTCTTTTTTGCAGATGGAGTTTTAAGAGTTTGTGATGCTGAATTTGCAAATAATAATCTTAAAGTATGGTATGGATATATAGATAGAGTTTGGTTTCCTAGAACCGCAGCCTATCCTATAAATGAATGGGTTCTTTCTTCTAATATTTTACCTGCTCCTATATCTTTATGGCATATAAGTGATGCTCCTACAATAGATAGTGATTATGAAAGTGGTCAAAATTCACAAATAGTTTCATCATTATCTAATTCGCATAATAATCCAACATATAATAATTGTGTAGGATATATGCCAAAATTATCAGCTTGTGATGATAGTACATCAACAGGTAATTCTCATATGATAGATGATGTAGGAATGTATGATTTTTTTAATGGAGATGGAGAATCTGGTGGGCTTAATATAGTAAGAGTTACTACTGTTATTAAATCTAAAACTGTTGCTTTTTATAATGGTCAAGAAATATATTGGACATTTACATGTGGTAAATGGAGTGATCCTGAAAATAGTGGTACAGGCTATGACAGTACTGTAAAAACGCAATATAGAATGTCAACTTATCAACCTGGAGCAAATACATTAGAGGAAGTTGTAGAATTTCTTTTTCATCCTCATGAGATTCCTTTAGCTGAAAATTGGGGATCGGGCAATTATGATGGACTAAAGGTAGAAGCCAAGGCATATTTGTTTGATTTTGACAATGAATCATTTCCACCAGAAGCAGATAATTATGGTTTATACAATGCTATGGGCCCTGAGCAAGGATTGCTTTGGGATAGATTGGAACACAGTTATGAATATGGTAATTCTACTGTATATAAAATAAATGTATTTGAAGGCTCTACAGATCAAGTAGATAATATTGATGATCTATTATCTAATGGAGTATTTACTTCTAATGCACTTGTAACATTATGGGAATGGGATGCGACTACTGGTGGTGCTGGATGGCAAAATGCAAATGTGGATCAAGAATGGGAATTGGCTGGTTCTTTTATTTATGATGAAAACCAAGAAAGTTTATTGACTTATTCTTTAGATGATGCATCTTTTGATGATTTGAATCAATATTACCAAATGCGTAGTACGAATAGAATTAAAGTACCTGCCGATACAAATGTAGCATCTAGGCCACAATTATTCATTGCAATAAAAAGCCCCCAGGAAGAAGAATGGAATAAAAGGATTACTGGATTTAGATTGTATTTAAGAAATGTATCTGATCATATATCTCCATTATATTTATTATGTACAGGAGATTTCTTAGAAGGTAGGGTATTTGTAGAACCTTCTCAAACGTATGTAAAAGCTTCTACTATGATAAATTTATCAGGAGAGCCGTATTATGGCTTTAATATTCCTGAAATTCTTTTAAGTACTCCTCCTAATCATATGACATATGAAATGGTGACTGGAAGAGATATAGAAGAGCAATCTTTAGATGTTGATTATAAATGTGTTACTATGGCAGGCAAAAGATTGTACGTAGGAAACTTGAAAGTTAAATCAGTTGATGGTAGTCGTGATTATAGAGCAGATGGGATGTTAAAATCTGAATCTTTTGCTTATGATGTATTCCCTTCTAAAAATATTATAGATGTAAGTACTAATGATGGTGATGAAATAATAGCATTAGAAAATTATGCTGATAGAATATTACAATTTAAAAGAAGAAAAATGCATATAATTAATATATCTCAAGATAGTGAATTTTTAGAAGCTACTCATGATTTCAAAGGAGTTGAAAGTCCAGGGGCAGTATGTAAAACTGATTCTGGAGTCGCTTGGGTTAACGAAGAAGGTGTTTATTTATATGATGGTCAAAAAGTTATAGATTTACTCATGAAGAAAAATATTAGAAGAATAAATTTGAGTTATTTTAGCGCTTTCCTTGGGACTAAACCAATCATAGGATACGTTCCTAATAGAAAACAAATAATAATCAAAACAGGTACTAGTGGGAATGTAGCAGAAGATAATATTATGATATTTGATATGACTACATATAGTTGGACCAAAGGTATTGATAAGTTTCCAGTTAGTAATCCGACAGTAGCTCAAACTAATTTTGCAAATGATGAATTAGGCAATTTAATATTAGGATATTCTGATGGAGATATTCAGAAATGGGATACTAGCGCAGCAGCATCATCTAAATTTGAAATTGTCACTAAAGATTATATCTTTGGAGATGCTGGTGTTAGAAAAAAAATATATAAAGTATATATCTCGTACATAGCTACAGGAGCTACAGACGCTTCTACAAATATTACTTGCAAATTTAGAGTAAATGGAGAAACTACAACTGAAAGAACATTTGCTAATGGCACAGGAATTACAAGTAATGACTTGCTTTGTACTGATGCTAAATGGTCACGAGCAGAATTAAAGCCATCTACTGCTAGTCAAGCAAATAATATTTATTCTTTCCAATTACATTTAAAGGCAGACGGTGCTGTTCCTTCGGATTTTAAGATTAATGATATTAATATAATATATAGAGCGAAGACTATAAAATAATGGATAGAATCAGCAGACAATTAATAAATAAAAAAAGAATAGAAAAGGGAATTAAACTAGGATCTCCTCAAAAAGGAGAATTAACTGAAGGGGTTCCTGAATATAGATATATACGTAATAAAGGGATGGTTCAATATATAAAATATAATAATATTGTATATAGCCATATAATGCAACAAGATAAGTTTACACAACCTGTTTCAAATCCTGAAGATGGGGAAGGTCAATTAAATCAAGTTTCTGGTCCTCCTCAAAATAATTGGGGGCCAAATATTGATAATTGGATGTGGGATAATAGAAGTGCTAATTTTAGTGAAACAAGTGATACAGCTAATTTTATCCCTCTTAGCTCTCAAAGTACTTTAGAAAGTAATAATGTATTTAGTGGCTTTAATGAATATACATGGTTTATATCTCCATTTGAAGGATGGGTAGAAAGAATACAATTTAGATCTGTTGTACCTCATGATGGAACTTTAAAATATGAAATATTTAAATATACAGATGGAGTTGATAGTGCTACTACCTCTCCTACAGAAACAGGCGAGTTTTCAGAAACTATTGATATAGCAGATGATATAGTGCATACTACGAATATAGGTAGTATGACACCTGCATCTGGAACAAATTATATAATACCTAATGCTTTGATAGGAATAAGAATGACAACACCTTCTAATCCTGGAGATACAAATGTAAGTGTATTATTTAGATGGAAAATAAGTTAAAGGAGTTAATATGGCAGAACCAAAATTAGAGATTAAATATGATCCGTATGAAGTTAGTTATAATTTGCGTAATATAGGAAGGCAAATAGATGAGAATAGAGAAGAAGTAGCTCAAAATGTACAAAGTGTAGCTACTATTGGAAAGTCGGGATTAGATGCATATAGAGGATGGAGAGATCATGAAATGACAACTAAAATTATGTCTGGTGATTATGGCTATTCTCCTGAATATGAAAAAGCTGGTTCATTAAGACAAATGTTTATGAGGCCTAGCAAAGCTTTAATGACTAAAGATGATTTAAAGGCTTTAAATACAAAGGAGATTGCTTTTGGTGGATCAAAAATCCCCTTACCCAAAGATGAGATATCATCAGTAGTTGGGAATAAATCATCTGTACTTGATATAGTAAGCGATAAGGTATCTAGTATATTTGGGAAATCAGCAGCTAAAGAAGCAAGTAAAGAAACTGCTGAAGTTTTAGCTACTAAAAAAGGTACTGGTATGTTAGGACCTACTATAGGAGTGGGAGTGAGTGCTTACGATATGTTTTCTGGTAAACATAAATCAAAGGCAGATAGAACTAAATCAGCTCTTAATTTTGGAGCAGATGTATTAGGATTAGCTGTACCTCCACTTGGAATCGTAAAAAAAGCTTGGGATATAGCTAAATTATTTAGATAAGGGGTAATTATGTCTATAAATAAAAAAGATGCAAATAAAGGTAGATATGGTGATACAGAGATTCGTAATTTTACAAATCCTGACACTGGAAAAAAAGAAGATCAACATGTAAATGCTTATGAGGCTTATCTATTAGATAATTATGAAGGAGCTGATAAATTAGTTTCAAATATGGGATCTGGTACTATAAATCCTAAAACTGGAAAAAAAGAAAACTTTGATCCTTTTACTATAGGATTGGGAATAGCTGCAATAACAGGAGGTATTGGAGCTTATAGGTCTAAAAAGAAAACTGGTAGTGCTGGTGGTCCTGGATCATGGTGGGATTATTCGTTTGGAAAACATGGTGTAGGTAAATATATTGGTGATAAATGGTTGGGAGGAGATGAAGAGAAGGCATTGAAAGAGCAAGCAGGGGAAATAGTACAAACAGGATTGCAGGATTTAGAAGCAGAAGGCTCTCAATACTTAGGTCCTGAAGGATTTTTAAGGGATGCATTTGGGAGAAAAACAGAAGGTTTGCAAACAGATTATGAACAAAATATGTCAAATATAGGAACAACTTTAGCAGGAACAGGAGCTAGAACAGCAGAATATGAAACAGGAATTGATATTAGAAAAGAAAGAGGTGGATTTGCTTCTGGACCAGATAGTAAGATGGAAAGAATTACACAGCAAATGAATAATTTGACAGCAGCTAATCAATACGGTACTATGACTACTACATCCGATAAATACCTAGCATCATTAGATGAGGCAGGAGCTTCATTTGAAAAAGGTAAATTAGACTATATATCAGGATTAAAAAAGCAAAAGGTAGATTTATTAAGTGATTATATGACAGCAACAGGAGAGGCTTATAGTGGTAATAAAACTATAGATGCATTCGATACTTGGCTAAGCACTTATGATACGTTTGACTACGATCAAGGTTAGGGAGCAATAATGGGAAAAAATAATGAATTACATGCATTAGCTATTTTAGCAGATACTTTCTCTGGAATGTATCAAGCAGGGGTAGCATCTAAAACAAAACTAAAAATAGCTGAATATGATCAAAAAGCTAGGGATGATGCCAACCAAGCTAAGATTCTTGAATATTTAATTGACCGTAGCCAAAAAGATATAGATAAGACTATAGGTCAGATAGATGAATATTCTAAAATATATCAACAATCTACTGGCGATATATATAAAATGGATTCATTAAACCAATCAGGCAATGCTATAAATGTATTAGATAACTTAACAGGAAAGACATTAGATAACCTAGGTATGATTGCAGAAGCTACTAAACAAGAACGCAATGCTTATAGATCAGGATTAAATGATCTTCAAAAAGATATTGTAAATATAGGATTAGTACAAGATTTTTATAAAGGTATGGGACATAGCTATGAAGGTGGTATAGATCCTAGTAAATGGGATACTGAGGATTTTTCAGATGAAAATTTAAAAGCTTATATGTCTAAATTCAAAGAGTTAGAAGGTGTAGAATCTGAGCCATTTATGGAAGGATTATTGGCTAGACAGCAAGCTGGAGTAACTACAATTATAGGAACTCTAAATGAAGGACTACAAAAGCAAAATCTTAACGATTTAAAGGTAAAGACTCAAAACTTAGCTCTAAAAACTAGTGAAGGCAAACTAGAAGAAAAGGATTATAATGATATTATAGGTAATATAAATAAAGTTATAGGTCCTGATGTAAGGAACCTTTACTCTCAAATTGTAGAACCTATTGCAACAGGTTTAGCTAGTGGGGTTGATGATGACGTTGAAAAGGCAAATACTAGATTAATTGATATTGGTAAAATAGTTGATAGGGGCTTAAAAATAAAAGATGATGATGGATTCTTATCATTAGGAACTAAAATTGTTAAAGCTATATCTAACTATAAAGGTAGTACAGATAAGAATTTTGGTAAAAATAGCGAAGCATATTTTGATATGATATCAGAATTACATAATTATATAACATTTTATGGTCAAGCAAGGGATGAAAATAAAGTAACAGAGACTGAATATAATGACTATATAAATAATATTGAGTTCCTTACAGGCCCTATAGAAACATTTATGGAAACATTCCCTATATTAGAAGAAGCTAAAAAGAATTTAGATGATCAAGCTTTAAGCTTATTAATTAGTAATACAGTTCAAGATGCTAACCAATCTTCAGCTGCCAATGCGCCTCCTTCCAGCCCTAGTTCTGTAATATCTCCTACAGTAATAACAACTCCTACAGTAACACCAACTCCTGTAGTGACACCGACTATTACAAATCCAACTGTAATAGATCCTAATGCGACTGCAGCAACTACATCTGGTCAAGATTATGAAGATTTTTTAAGTGCTTTTACACAAGATCCAGATGATGAAGCTATTACAAGCTTAACATTATTAGGAGCTATTAATGCTGCTAAAGATAGGGATAATAATTTATTAGCAGGTAATTTAGGAATCAAACCTAGTGCAGACAATATATTAGCTGGCTTTTTAGGACTAGGCAAGGGCGAGCAATTCAAAGGGGTAGTAGATGATGAATTATTAAATGAACTTGCAACTGAACCTGGAATGGATCAACTACCCGGAGGGATGAAAAGATTAACTAAATATTATGATGACCCTGGGTCAATAATGCAAGGCTTAAGAATTGATTCAGATAAAGTTAATAACATGTCTGATATTAGAGATGCTCAAGATGAATTAATGAATATAGCAAATAATGTTAAAAGTGAAATTGCTGGCTTTGAAGATAAAGATTTAGAAGAATTTATAAAAGAAGAGTTTGAAAAATATATAAAAAGTTCTAATATAGTTGTTAAGGATACTCCAAAAACAAAAGATCTGTCTAAATTCTTAGAACCTGAGGATTACAAATATTTCATAGGAAAAAGAGTAGATAAAGATAATAAAGTAAATAAAATCGAAGATATGAATTTGTATAGATTATATCCTGACTGGGCTTTTAAGGGTAATAAAGGAAATGTTAGATGGATAACAGCTGATTGGGGTTTTGATTCAAATACTGGTCAAGAATGGGGTGGATATACAATATATGCTAGGGTAATGGATGAATTTAGGCAACATTTAATAAATAAGGTTACATAATGGCAAAAAATTACGATGACTTCCTGAAAGATATCCAGGAACAACAACAAGAATTTAGCACTGAAGAGAGCGTGAGGATAACTCCTAGCAGTCCTTTAGACTTTACTTTAAATAAAATATCAGGAGAACAATCTGATGAGCCTAATTGGGTAGATAATAATGCTTTGTATGATTTCCTAGGTAATGCTTTATGGGGAGCTGGAGAATCATTTATGCTACCTACTGTTGCTGATATAGCTTCTGGTGGAGAAATATCAGAAAAGTTTGGATCTCAAGATTGGAAAGATGAATCTTTATCTGGTAAGGCTGGATATGTAGTTGGTACAGGTCTTGGTATGCTAACTGGAATAGGATTAATAGGAAAAGGATTAAGTACTGTATCTAAGATAGGTGGAGCTGGTACTAAATGGGCTATAAATAAAACAGCCAAGGAATTATCAGAAGCTGGAATAAAAGGTGTTAGTGATGACGCTATAGGTTCTTTAGTTAAGAAAACAAAGAGCAATATAAATAATGCTGTTAAGGATAGTAAGAAAACATTAAAATTTACTGATAGAATTAATCCCTTATCTACAAATAGAAAGTTATTAAAATATAATCCTTTATCTAATCCACTAGTAAGTGGTAATATATATTCAAGAGTTTCAAAAGAGGTAGCTGAAGAAATAGGGGAAGATATAGGTTCGGATATAGTAAAGACAACTGCAAATTCAATTATGGATATAACTCAAAGATCTATGCATAAAAACTTTGGACATTCTATAACTCATAGCTTAATAAAAAGAGGTACAAAGCCTAAGATGGCTCAAAGAATAGGTGATGCAGCGTATGAGGCAGCTTTATTAGGCGTTTGGGATACTGTAGCTGGAGAAGCAGCTGATGCCTATGCCGATTCCTTGGGCTTAAGCGAGCAAGAATGGGGATTTGATGAGTGGTATCATAGATCTATGCATGGTATGGTTACTGGTAGTATTTTATCTCAAATGAGATATATAAAGGGTGGTAAGCAAGTTCAATTTGGTCAAACTGGTATGATAGCTGATGCTTTAACTGCTAGTAGATTTATGATAAATAGATTCTCACCTGTTAAGAGGATTAGCGATAAAGCTTTAGTAGGCTTTTTAAATTCAATACAAGTCTCAGCAAAAAATACATCTGCATTTGCAGGCCATTTAACTTCAAGTGAATTAAAGCAAATATCTAAAAGAAGTATGTCAGGAGTTGGAAATGTTAGTACTATAAGCGCTAAAGATAGAGCAAAATTAGAAGCTGCTTATAATGCTATTAAAAAAGAGCTACCTGGTAAGGCAAAAGAATTAGTAAAAGAAATAGGTAGAGATGGTATAGAATCATTTTGGAGAATGACAGCTGGATCGTTTGCTATGAATGCTTCTGGTTACAAGCAAGCGTACGATGAAGGCTTTATATTTACGGAAGATTATCCATGGGATAAAGTTGTAGCAGATCATATGGTAGGAATGTTTTATATGAAACGTGGTAAAACATTTAAAGGTGAAGCAAAAATGCCAATGCATTATGATGGTGGAGAAATAAGTAGGCTTAAAGAGTCTTTTGATTATATGGGAAGAGATTCTAAAGGATTAGATCAATACAACTCTTGGGCTTCATTAAGTTCAGAGCAACAAGCAAAACAGCTCATAAATTTTGCTGGACAATCTTCTAATAAGGCTAAGGAAATTATAGATATAGTTAGAAATGAGCTTATAGAATTTAAAGAATTACAAAATATAATACAAGAGGGTGGATTTGATGCTAAAGGTAATAGTAATTATCAAACATGGCAACAACATGCACGATTGAAGATTTCTGATTTAATAGGTAAGAAATCTAAAGCAGAAAAAGATGGAAATATAGAAAGAGCTGCTGAATTAGGTAATCAAGTAAAAGAATTACAAGATAAATTTGCAGTAGCTGAATATATAGAATCTGAGGCTATGCTTACTATGACAGGGTCTACAGTAAGACCGATGGAATATACACAAGCAATGGAATATATAGATAGGATTAACAATCAAACATTACCTAATGGAAAGAAAATAAACGCCAATAATTTAGATTTATTCAAAGAGCAATTAGATTCTGGTAGAAAAGCTATGCAGGATACGATAGAAGGAATTGGCACTAATTATATACAAAGATCATTAAGGCAATTAGGAGTAATATCCGAAGCAGATATAGTTAGTGGTGAAAAATTAATTATACATGATTCAGTGATACAGGGATTGAAAGCTTTAGAGGCAAAAATAGAAAAAGTAGATGGTAAGGATGTTAAACCTTATTTTGAAATAGCAAATACTTTAGTAAATACTATACAAAATGCAGGTAGAGCAGAAACTATAACTTTAAGTGATTCTAAGGGAATTAGATTTGGACAAGGCGAAAGAATTAATAGAGAAACTTTAAATAATCTAGAAGCTATATATAAAGACAAGACTAATGAATTTCATGAATTAATATATAATACAATAGCTCCTGAAGCTAATTGGCAAATGCATATACCTGGATATAAAGAGGGAGATGGTAGATTTGTAGATGAGCAAGTATTAGGGAATGATGCTATATGGCATGCTATACAAACAGGAAATAGAATTAGACGATTAAGTGGCGCATACGATTCATTAAGAAAGAAAGATAGCCTTATAAGCGAAGAACTATCAAGACTTCTTGATGGGAATAATGCTTTTAAAATAGTAGAGAAAAAAGATGGCATTGAAGGTGAAGTTAAAATATCAGATCCCGAATTACAAGTATTTGCAGATCATTTAGGTGCAACTTTAGATTTATTTAATATATCTGGAACAAGAAATTACAAGAAAATCTCTGAAGGTCAATTACTTACAATAAAAGAATTAATGAGGGATCAATTTGGCAATATGTTTGAAAAGATTGAAGAGTTTGAGCCTTTTGTTAGATTTACTAATAGGAAATATATAGATGAATTAGTAGGTGGAGCTGATTTAAGTATAGGCCTCAAACAAGTAATTAGATTGTCTTTAGATCCAGATAATTTAGTAGCCGTTAGATTAGGTAACAAGATACAATTTAGAAGTTCAGCAGCATTAGAAAAGATATTATTAAAAGAGAGTAAAGGTGCTAAGATAGACGCTGAAACAGAAGCTTTAATACAAGAATATAGAAGTGAAATAGAGATTCCATTACAAAAAGCATTGTCAGGTAAGTCAAGTATGTTTACATTTAATAATGATTTATTATTAGATACTAATCTTGCTGGAAGAGATGTAGCTGAATTAAAGCAATCCATAAGAGAGATGATAAATAAGAATAGTGTTCATGATTTATTTGAAATGGATAGATTATCAGGTAGTTTTCATGAACTATCATCTAATTTAACTTTAAAAATACAGGCTAGCACTGCTATAAATACAGGCAAAGTAAACAAAGAGTTAACTAGAGAGTTAAATTTCTTTGCTACTGATATGCAGAAAATGCAATTATACTTAGAGTCATTAATAAAGAATAGAGATGTTATAGGAATAAGACATCTTATGGATACTAGGAACGATTTAGTAGAGTTAAATAGGAAGATGCAATCTGAATCAAAGATTGATACAAAAACTATTGTAGAATATAGAAGAATACTTAAAGATTATGTAGATGAAGCTATAATAAGAAGAAATTCATCCCTAGGGTTAGAGGATATTACAGATTTAAATAATGTAATAGATGCTCAAATAGAACATGTTAATATGTCTGATAGGTCTGGAAAGCCTAAATTAAGCAATACATCTCTAAGTATACAGCAGTATGAAAATAAATGGGGATTAGGTCAAGATTTTGCTTTAAATTTAGTTGAGAAACCAAGAAAAATATTCCAAGCATTAGATGCTATGGATCATATAGCTAGTAAAAGTGTATTTTATAATGATCTATATAAGAATGGATTATCTTCCATATTATCAAAAATTCATACTGAAAGTCAATACGTAGATCATGTTTTAAAGCCCTTAATAAGTGCATATGAAGGTAAATTAAAAAATATAAAGAATCCACCAGGAACGCTAGAAGACTTTAAATTAGATACATATTTTGTAGTTCAGCAAGCCTTAGGTAGTAGAAAGTTGCCTATAGGATTATATGAAAATGGAACATTAAAAATATCAGAATCAAATATCTCATCTTGGGGTACTGGAGTTAATAGATTGGCATCTGATTTAAATTTAATGAATCCTCATTCTATGCTATTATTAAGTCAAAGAGTAGGTACTAAAAATGGCTATACAAGCAACCTAAGTAAAGATTTATTAGACAAGATATTTATAGACTTAAGGCAAGGTCCTTTTTTAAATATAGAGACTAAAGACTTATTAACTTCTGCTGATAAAAGACAATTAGAAAAATATAGTAGCTTACTTGCTGGAGAAGGCAAAGAAGGTAAAATGCAATTTACTCCTGTACAGCTAGATGAGAAAACTGTAATATTAATACCTCAATCTTCATATAAAGATGTTATAGGTGCATGGGAAGCTCCTAATAGTAAAATTAGGAAAGATTTAGAAATAGTATTAAAGTCAAATGGATTAACAGAAGCAGATGCTAGAAGTAAAGCTAATGAATATTTAAAAGAATCTTTAAGTGCAGTTGCTGATGATGCTGGTAGATTAACAATTAAGCCTACATCTAAAAATATAGAGCAATTAACTCTATTAACTAGATTATTAGGCTCTTGGAGTGATGATATTTATAAGGTTATTAATAATCAAATGCCTATGGCAGATGCTCTTAGTGGTTTAAAATATTTAAAATTAGATAGTCCTAGAAATGGTATAGCTTTAAATGAAAGAACAACAAACTTTGCTAAAGCTTATTTAGGTAAAATGTTAGATGGTAAGATGAGGACTCCTTATGAAACAATGGAAAATCAATTCTGGAATAAAGATGGTAGCTCTAAAAAACATAGGACATTAAATATATTTGATGAAACTGGTGATATAAATAGTGTATTTGATTCTAAGAAATTATCCAAAGCTATTTTAAAGAGACAGTTTGAAAAAGATTATAAAGGGCTTTCTAAAGAGGAAGTATCGGCAAGAATAGAAAAGACATTAGAGAAGATTGATGTTACATCAGTACAAAATGGTGAAAAATACCTATCATTACCTGAAATGACAGCTATGTTAATGGCTAAGGGGGCTAAAAAAGATTGGTTTCAATGGAATGAGCAAGGAGAAGTAGTAGGATTTAATGTAGCTATAAAGCCTATAGAGGTATATAGTAATATAGATCAAAAGACTGGTGAGATAATAGTACATGCAGGCAAAACTGCATATAAATATAATCCCTTATTTGACAATCTAATGAAAGATAGTAATGGAAAATATATCTTAGATTCAATAGGATTTGAAAGTACTCATAAAAAGCATAAAAGATATGATCCGATTACTGGGGAATGGAAAGATTTAGGGGTAGCCTTACCTACATTAGGACAATCTACTGATTTTCAGAAAGATATTAATTTTGGATATCTTAAGGATTCTAAGGGTAAAGGCACTACTATAGCTGATCAAATGTTAGAAATCGATAGAGGTGGAATATTTATTAAGTCTATAAGTGGTGAAAAAGATGCTACAATGTCTTTTGGGTGGGCTAACTATTTAACAACTGAATCTCAAGCTATATTAAATAAAGTTACAGGTGTCGAGAATACTATAAATGAAATGTCAAGTACCTTTAATAATCTTTCTGCCAATCCATTTGCATATAAAAAGGTTGCAGATAAATTACTCCATTTTCAAATGCAATCTGGAGATATGATAGGTAGAGTTACTGGTATAGAATCCGTACTTCAAGCTGGAGGATTACCTATATATGAATTTATGAGACCTTCTGTTGAAAAAATGGTTTCATCTGAATTTATGGGTACTAGAAATATGACATCTAGTACTATTAAAAATGGTTCGTATTCTGTAATGACAGCAGGAGATGGATATTCATTGCCTGTTAGATATAATAATGTTCAGTTTAATTTTGGTGGTTCTGGAATATCTGCATATGAAGGTAAGAAACTTATTAGTCCTATACTTAATGGAGAATTACCTAATGAAAGTTTAAGTCTTATATTTAAAGCAACAAAAAACCATGCTAAAGAAGGGTTTATTGAAGAAGGTAATGATATATTAGTATCATTTCAAAATGGTAAACCTTTTATATCTT
>Ga0098061_1001017_pt1 | contig 13642 bp, 14 predicted proteins | sample 22_taG_FD_92579 | JGI IMG/M metagenome (GOLD analysis project Ga0098061, IMG submission 92579) | Marine viral communities from the Subarctic Pacific Ocean - 22_ETSP_OMZ_AT15343 metaG | ecosystem: Environmental > Aquatic > Marine > Oceanic | place: Subarctic Pacific Ocean | collected 2015-01-20 | reverse complement strand
TAAGGAGTTATCTAAAGAATACCATCTTACGCCTGTCTTTAAATTTGTCTCATAAGTCGCAGTATTTGTTCTAGAGGTCTGAGCAATCTCATCAAGACCATCATTCATTATACCCATCATATACTTATGACTCTTTCTACCATAATTATGCTCAATTTGTCCTATTAAATCTTTCACAAGTCTACCAGCCATTATCTTGCCACCTGACTATAGGCTGGTACTTTCTTAGCCTGTTCTGCTTGTTCAACTATCTGATACCCTTTTAACAGTAATCCCATTGCTATGTTAATATCTTCTTTAATGTTCTTTATCATAGCGAATGTAACTTCAGTCAATATTTGTTGTGCCTGTGCTACATCTAAATCTTCTGCGGTTATATATGCTGCTAAGGAGGCTGATGTCCCATTAGCGATTTCTCCAAGTTTCTTTTCTGCTGCTTTTAAGGCTGCAGCATTAACTACTATATGCTCTATATCCTGTGGAAGATATGCACCATCTCCAACTGTTCTATTATAATTCCACCCTTCAATAGTAAATGTCCATGCATCAGCTGCAGTATGTCCTGTTGTAGTTGCGAATGTAACAGTTACCCCATCCTCTAACTCATTCCCACCTTCTAATATAGCTACACCAGATGCTCCTCCAGTACCATCTTTAGTCCATGCAAAAGTATCTGGGGTGGCTGCAGCATCTATAGTAACAACAAAAACTGTATCGGCATTAGCAAAAGTTGAATCGTTTACAGTAACTGTCATGTCGTTTGGTCCACCTGATGGGTCCTGTACAACAGTACCTGCTTTTCCACTTGGTGGGACCCTAACCCAATATGCTTTAGAATCAGAATCAGAACTAACAGGCTCTAAATGTAGCTTCCCACCTAACGTATACCAAACTGGGTCAGTATAAGATGCTTCTTCTTGCCATCCACTTGCAGCTTTAACACGACCACTAAGTCCAGCATCTACCTTCCTACACTCAATAACTTCTTCTGTAGGAGTAGATACTCCAGCTGAAGTCTGCTCAGCCTCAGTGTAAACTCTTTGAACATACATTATTTTGTTAGTACCAACTTCTACCCCTCCTGAAGCTACAGCATCAGAGAACTCCATTCCCCAAAGCATCTCAGTAGGAACACTGTTTATACAAAACTGTAGTCCCTCAATCATCCATGCACTGACATCAGCATTCGCTTGGTCCTCACCTACAAGATTTGATATTGCTGTCTTATAATTCATTTACTCTGTGTCCTAAATTCCTTCATAGTCTGTTTATGTGTCTGGTCGCTAAACTCCATCTTGGTAGTCCTTGCCATAGGATTAAACCCTAAGTAAGGTGATTTCCTTTCTATACTCCCAACTAATGGAGTTTCACAGACATCGCAAACTAAGTCATCTTTAGGTGTCACTTCAACTGATTTTTTACATTTTTTATTTTTACAGGTATATATCCTACATCGCCAATGTGCCATTCAATACTCCAGTAATTAGGTTTAAAGGTAACTGTTAGTGGATAGGTTATCTGGGGAGTAAATGAATACCCCCCAGAATAATCCGTTTTGTCACAACTCAACTTAGCCAATAGGAGTTCCGTCATTATGGAACTGATAGAGGAAGTGAGATTCTGGCATACATACCTCAAGACCTGCTTCTGTAAGGATAAGGTCTTTCCGTGAGTCTTCACCAGCAGTCTGTACATTGGTTTCAATGTAAGTATCACGATTAAGCCCATTACCAACTAACGGTCTGTACTTGACGTTATCTAAGTCAATACCTACCATCATTGATTTACCTATTCCCTTAAGAAGAGGATTCCTGACCATAGCCAACGAACCATGCACAGTATCTATCTTCATAACCTTATGACCTAAGCCACCTTCCAGTTGCTGGAAGTTAAGATTATAATGCATGTTAGATGAAACACTCTGGTCTCCAAATCCACTTTTCAGTCTATTGAAGTAAGTAACAACTGGCATTGAAGCCATGCAGAACTTCTGCTTATCTCCACCCCTTTCAGGTGCAAAGATAGTTTCAAAGTCCACAAGGAATCTGTCATAGGTTGCTTCCGAAGTACCACTTATATCAACACCTCTAACAAAAGATTTGCCAGAAGCATAAGCTAAAGCATTAGTATCAGTTAGTTCCCATGTACCAGCTTGTGCAATGATATTACCAATCATTCCATCTGTGTATGAAATGCCATTAGCATTACCTTTATTGTTGAAAAGAAATGCTCTTTCAATATCAACCTTATGTTCACGCAATTTCAAAGACCAGATTCTGTCCCATTCATTAGCATAACCACGCATGACTGTTGCCATTGCAGTATTGCTCATGTAGGCAGAAGTTTTGAAAATCTGCGTTTGACCATAGGTATCCTCAATAGCATATCCAAACGACTCTGGAGCATTTGTGCCTTCTCCCCATGCTGTGCCAATTACCTGTAAATCAAGGTTGCCCGATGATATTGTGGTATCAACATCCCCAGAAGTATACACAGTCCTTAAGGTAACTACACCAGTACCTACACTTTCTATCCTTGCGGTAATCTGCGCAGGTATTTCGGTATTTGCTGGAGCACCTTCAGCTACATTCTCATAAACAAGAGCCTGTACCAGCATTCCAGCAATTAACTCGTCCGAGTCTGATGCTGTCGTAAGGGTAAGTTCATTTACGGTATTAGCTTCTTGGTCCCACAACTCGCCTTCGGTTGCCTCAATGGTTACATTGTTTGAAGAGCAATCAATCTGGAAAGTCCTATCTGCCCATTTGGTAGGGGCACGGTCTTCCAGAACTCTGAAAACAGGGTCATCTGTCGGAACTTTCCCAACAGCACTAAGATACGCAAAGAATGGTGTTTCCTCTGGAGTTAACTTATAAACCCTATCACCAAAGTTATGCTTTCTGCGTTGACCATGTTTCGGGTCAATCGTTGCATCGGTATAACCAGTATATAAAGTATTATCAGATTGTAATCCTGTAAAAGCCATGATAATCCTCCTTTTTTATTTTGATGATTTAATTAAATAACCCTGGAACGGTTACTTGCATTCATCACTCGGTCCCATATATCATCTGTCTCATTAACTGCTGGAGGTGACTCTCCTTGAAGAACACCAACAGGAGCAGGAGCAGATTGGTTCCGTTGTACAACTGCAATTTCTGGTGGAGGAGTTGATGCATTCTGAGGTGTATTCACCTTATCATCAGCTGCCTGCCACATCTTGACCAAGACATCCGTTCCCATGTCTGTTAGAGGTTTATTAGCAAACTCATAGAATTGCTTCTTTTGAGCTGGGTCTAATCCTAAATCAGACAACTCTGTGTCAAACTGCTTCATCTTAGAATCCAAAGCCATTCTAGAAACAAGCTCTTGCTGAGACTGTTGGACAGCCTTAGTAATATTGCCTTTTTCCATTTCTTGGCGATACTGGAAAGATGAAGAGTTTGGGTCATTATAAGCTTCCCAAGGGTCAAAGTCTTCGGGAGGTCCCTGCGGAACAGCTTCAGCTTCGGTTGGAGGAGGTGGACTATTACCAGCAAGTGCAGATTTTAAATACTGCTGCACATCTGGGCGGTTTTCAACAAATTGACCAAGTGCCTTGTATTTCTCAAGGTCAGTCTTGATTTTTGCATTTTCCGCAGATACCTTATCCTTTTCTGACTGAAAATATTTAGCAGATTGCTCCCAATCTTTTACCTCTGGGACTTCTTGCTCTGCACTTTTTACAGGTGATTCAGCTTTTGCTAATTCCTGATTATCTTTGATGAGTGCGTCATCTTTGCGTTTTTCAAAAGACAGTCTTTCAATTTCAGAGAGATTTGCATTTGCATCTCCGATAACTTCAGGCTGTGCTTTTACTTTTTCTTTTGCCATTATGATTTCTCCTATTTTTTCTGAGTTTGACCATTAGCCATTTGTGTTTTCATACGCAATTTCTCTGATTCAAGTTTTACTGCGTTATCCAACTTGCTGACAGCTATTTGACCGTCAGCCTTCATTTTATGGTCAGATTCCGACATCCTTGCTTTGAACTTTTCTACTTCAGTTCTCTGACGTGCTGCAACTGCCTCACGTCTAGCGGTCTGTAGGTCACCTGACAATTCTTTAATTTGTTCCTGAGCTTGTCCTAAAGCCTGTTGAAGTTGTTGCATTTCATCGGACCTCTGAAGGATACCGTCTTTATCAAAAACTTCTGTTTTCTTTAGTGCTTCTATTCTATCAATAAGTCCAAGCTGGAATGCTTCAAGATAAATCTGCCACTCTCCCCATTTATTAGAAGGCATAGTAGAATTACCTACTATCCTTATATCATATTCTCCGACCTGGAGTGACATTTCTCTTTCTGCAATAGTAGCTGTCTTATCATCATAAATCTTTTTATTGACTGTATATTCATTCTGGTCATGGTTAGGATTAACAATAGAGAATGTTTTCTGAAAGTCATAATGTTTCTTAGATAAACTATATACAACTTTACCCAGTCTTTTCAAACTACCCTCTATATCTCTTAATTTTGACTTACTTCTTCTCTGCCCAAAATCTTCTAATTGCATTGTTGCAGATGCAGTTCTGGGTGCTTCCTGCGGATTCCCCTGTTGCATCTCATATATACCCATATTTAAATCAATATACTTCTCAACTTGCTGAGGTAGTGCTAATATAGATGCCGACATAGGTTGCGGTGCAGGAAAGTGAGGTTCACCAAAAGAGGCATCATACTCTATCGTTGCATTGGGATTTGCCCAGTCCCTCTCTAATTGTTCTACATCCTGTACTGAGCCTTGAGGGATTAAAAGCTTTAACCCTGCTGAAGACTGAGCATGGGCAGTTAATAATGAATGCATCTTATTTACGAATCTCTGTAAGCCCTTCCCTTTACCAACATCACTCATCGGATATGGAGTATTTGTCCAAATATTAGGAACTGGTACTATCGGGTAAATATCAGTATTTAAAACCCTCTGATATAAGACTACCTGACCAACTGTGGCTGTTTCTCTCACTCTTGTCTGCATAACCTCAACTATAGTAACATCTCCAATCTTTATTGCAACCTCAAGAGTAGCATCTGCTTCATGCATCATCTGTAGCTTTTCATAATCAACAATAAGTTCAGACTGTAATCCCTGTCTTTTGTCAGAAAGCCTAAAGTAAGGGACTTTAACTTTATCATAATATTGCATCATCCTATATTTCTCAGTAGCCCCTGCTCCCCACATAGAATTTTTAATCATATCTGGAGTGAATGCATCACTTACACTTGTGTTTTGTGATGAAGATGGATAGTCCTCATCTTTAAATCCAAGCCCTCTATCTATATATTCTATAAGTGGCTTTTCATACCCCTCCCTTGGAGCACCCTTCTCATCTTTTGGAATTTCAGCTAAATCTGGATAAAGATTTATTAACTGAACCTTACTTAATATAGTTGATATTATAATACCACTTGCATCATCAAAATATCTGTGTCTTGTATTAGGGTCAACATAGACTCTAAATGGGTCAACATTGCTAAATTTTATCTCACCTCTTCCGTAATCTGCTTCTGGGTCAAGATACGCATGGAAGTATCCCATTCCTGTAATAGCATAATCATGAACAACTTGCTTAAATACTTCATTACCATCTGATATATCCCAAATATACTCAAGCAGTGTGTTCCACACCTGAGCAAGTTTATTATCACTGTCTTCTCTTGGGTATGCACGAAACTTAGGTGTGCTGGAAGTAACAATAGCTTTAAACTGCTCAATAGCTGAGTATAGTCTATCAACAATAACACTGCTTTGATTAACAGATGCTAAGTAGTCAGTTTCTTCTTGTGTCCAATGGTTACCAAGATAGAAGTCTATATCTTCTCTTGCTTTTGTATCCCAGTCATTTCTACCATCAGACCACTTCTTAAACTTCTCTTGTATAGCTAATGCCTGTGGGTCTGTATCTATTCTATTTGCCATTTTGTATTTTTTCCTCAATAATTTCAACCATAGCAGAATAATATGCTAACTCATCCTTATATAGTTCTAACTGGTCTTGTAGGTTAACATCCGATGAACTAAAGAATATTTCAGCATGTTTCTTACCCTCTTCCAGTTTTAGATGAATATTATGTTTTAATATCTCTCTTTCATTTATTTTTTGCATGTTGTTAATATAATACATTATTATTATACAAGCAAACTAAATTCTTGCCCCTGTCATCCAGTTGTATTCTTTAGTGACTTTACGTTCTTTAGAATCATCTTTCTTGCGGAAACCACCTGTTTTCTGGTATCCCCCAGTATACTGAGTCGCTAACCAAAAGGCATCTATCATATCATCATGGGCTCCCTTTGGGAAGTCTAGAAGTTCATCTATAAACTCTATATCCCCCTTTTTTAAATGTACAGCTTTTTGCTTAAACAACGGTTGCAGTCCTTCAAACAGTCTATCCTTTTTCTTTTGAGTATATCCTTTTATCCCCTTTTCAATCCCAGGTAGAAAGAACCCCCTTTTCTTGCTCTCCCTCATAACAAAGTCTCTCAGCATTTCTTGGTAAGCAATCGTTTCAATATTAACTCTACGTACAGGATAATATTCTTTAACAATCTTGAAAATTTCTTCTGCACAGTCCATAGGAAGTGTCCTTTTCCTCCAGTAGTCAACAATGTAGTAATCATGCTCATCGCTAACCCCCACAACCATAATGACAGAGTAATCCCGATGGTCACTAATTGAAGAAGCAGGGTCAATGCCAATATACAGGTTGACATAAGTATTGCCATCATCAGTTTTGACGTACCAACTACCTTCTTCGTCATCCCATCTAGTGACTCCTTTATAAAGACTTTCATTTATATCCTCCTCTGAAAAAACTTGGTCATCAGGACTCCTTGCCTGATTCATATATTCTTGATAAAACTTTGCTGGGGTCCCACTATCTACATAGAACTGTTTCCTCTCATTAAGCTTACCCATACTCCATCTTGATTTCCATATAGGCTCACCATCTTCAATCGCTTTTTTACTATATACTTTCCATGTATAATCTTCATCATGCTTCCTAGCAGATTGATACCCTGTAAGGATGTTATTAAGAAAACTATCCCAATGTACAATAGTTCCGTTACACCATAGAAAACCTTTTTTATCAAAATCAATAGCTGGGTAAACAGCAGCAGTAACCCAGTTTTTCATATTTATTCTTGCATCTGGAGTCTTCGTATTTAACTCAGACTCAAAGTCATCTAATACTATTCCAGTATATCTTGTACTATACTGTTTTTTACCTCTAAGTCTTTGCGATGCCCCTTTTCCAATCATCCTACAGCCATTTTTCAGCACCACCTCGTTTTTTCTCCATATGTGACCTTGCAGGTCACCGAAATAATAATGTACAGCTGGATTGGTTTCTATATGGTTTTGTATCCATGCAATATTATCTATAGCTTGGTCCTGTGCCTCTCCAATCCACGCAATAAACTCTGGTTCAGAATCTGGTGGATTAAACAAGAACCTCCACAGAATAGCAGTAGCAGCCAAGGTGGACTTAGCATGGTCCCTTGGCAATATAAGTGCTAACTGTTGTATAGTTCTGTCGCAAAGCATCTTGCCAACTTCCCTATGAAACTGTGGTGTTTCTGTTGCAAGGAAATCCTGTGGGGAGAACATCTTCCCAAATGTGATTAAATCACTCGCAGCCAAGTGCAGCAATTCTTCATTCTTGCTGACATTACCGTTAGTATGTATATTAGCCATTATCTAGGAGAATTAGAGAACGAAGGGACCTGTCCAGATTCTTCTGCAAGGATATTACCATATTTTGCACCCTTCAAATGATGTCCTGTTCTTGCTGCAGCTGTCGCCCCACGCAGAAACCTTGCACCACCAAACTTCAACTGCCTCAGTAAAGGAGAGCCATACAGAGCAGCATTTAATACTGTTCCAGTATTAGTCTGAGGTAGTAATCCAAACCAACTCCTTATATCGCCCTCTGCTTGTATATATTCTTCAGACCCAGGTTCAAGCCCAGGTGATGGTGGAAACATTTTTAATGTTGCATCCCCTAATTTTTGTTGCCAAGTAGGTTCTCCTTGAAATACCCCCATGTCTTTATCAGTATTAACTTCCTCCTGTGTAAATGATAATAGTCCTGCCTGCTGTCCTGATGTGCCAAGAGACTCAGCTACAGAAAAGTCAGGGTCAAACGCTGATGCAATATCTAAATAATTTTTATCTTTACCGTTCATGAGTATCTCCTGTTTCTTAATTTCCTTTTTTCTTTATATTGCCTATTCTTTTTTTTCTTAGCAGACTTTTTTTTATAGGCATCTTTTGTATTTCTGCCCCTACTCACCTTTTTTAAACAAACCCCCAAAAATAGAAAACAGGTTATCTAAAAAGTTTGGTCCTGGGTCAGGAATCGGATAGCCCTTATCGTCTACTCCCCTTATTCCATGATAATAATCACTAAAATCTCTTAAGACACTTTTCTGGTCTTCATCCAAATGATAATCCGTACCACCTATAATACTATACATTGTGTCTGCCCATTTTGCCTGACTTAATCCAGCATCATTATGTCCTAAGTGCCGTATCTCTCCTATTGGAGAATTTATATAGTCAGCAGGGTTACCACTTCTTGTATGTCCCATCTCATGTATAAGAGTATTAGCTAAATTTAGATAGTAATAATCTTCGTCCATTATATTATCTCCATCTTGGTCATAGTATGGACTTGAAGCATAATGCTGTCCCTCACGAACAAACTCTCCAGATGCATCAATATAAGTTTGGTCAAAATGATGCTTAGGGTCAATTTTCATCTCATCAATATCAGGTGAAGTTTCACCACCATGTCTAACAAGAGCCTTTGAGCCTGCTTCAACATCTTCTTCATCATACGCATGGACACTCCTGCGATTCTCAGGTTTCTTTAATTCTCTCTTTCTTATTCTCTCATCATATGTCCTTTTATAGGATACAGGATTAAATGAATATTCATAACCCCCTTCTTCAGGACCTTTTAAAATTCTTTCCTTTATATCTTTTTTATGCTTTTCTTTATCCAGTGTAATATTAGCAAAATTTAAAGCCATATCCTTTTCCATCATACCAGCCACAGACCACTGGTCAATACCCCTTTCATCATAGATAATTTTTGCAATAGTTCGGTTTAGGTCTTTATCAAGTAAAGCTTCTTGTCTTTGTTTGTCTGTTAAGTCACTCCAATTAGGATGCACCTTTAATGCAGCTTTCTGGACTTCAACATAAACTTGGTCAGGGAAAGTATCTATAACCTTTCCTGTTTTTCTGTTCTTAACTTTTGTTGTAGAAAAATTCTTACCATTCCTATTAACCCATGCTTCATTTATCTGATACAATCCATAATCCTTTGTTCCATCTTTATTTGCTGGAGAGACAGCTCTTCCCCATTTATCTTCGTCAGTACCCCTATGTTCAAATGATGGGATTGCAGCAAATATTGCAGCATCATCCTTTTTACCATAGTTAGCATCAATCAGCTTATCAACCAGTTCATTTATTTCATCTTCAAATTCATTATACACTCTAGCCATTAGAGACTGTGGAATAAAAACAGACTTGTCAACATTAGGGTTGATAGAAGTCATTCCAGGTCTTCCTGGAATTGGCTGATGAAACTCCTGCTTTACAAAATTATTGTGATGGTCAGGCATTAGTATCCTTTATTTCTATAATGGTGATATGCCTTAATTTGTAATTCCTGTCGTCCCAAATCATACAATTCTTGTTGGTCTAAATATATAAGTTCTCCTTTTTCATCAACATGCCCCTTTTTGAACCACTTCCATTTTTTATCATCAAATTCAAAACCTTCAGGAATCGCTGATGTATCTAACTCATTACTAAGTGACCTGTAAACAATATCATCTAAAAGTTTCCTCACTCTATCAGCATCCTCATCTGAAATCTCATGCTGTTTACCACCCTTCTGCCAATTTGGATGTGTTGGAAATTTACTTATAGATTGTCCATGCGTTGAAGAGGCTTGGTCACTATCTATACTTGTACCAAACTCACCTCTCCATGTCTGCTGTGATAATGCGGGGTCCCCATGATGAAGTGTTTCTCCAAAAAGAGTTTGATAGTGTCCCCCTTCGTGAAGAATTGTATTTAAAAGTTTCTGTGTATCAAAATGCTGTCTTGGAATTTCTTGTCTATATGTTGGAGACTTAGGATTTTCATCTATATCTTTACTAGTATAGGTTGGGTTTAAGACTGCATAAAAAGCTTCAGCATCACTCTTATTTAGCATAGAGGAATAATCATTTTGTAATTCGCCACCAGCACCTGTCACCACTGGTACTTGTTTACCATCTTCAGTTTCACCTATCCATGTCGTTGAACCTTGCAATCGGTCTGGATATGCCCAAGCTGTAATCCCTTTGCCTCCACCCATTCCAGGAAGTGAATCTTTCAAATAACCCAGTATACCACTAATACTAAAATCATAACTTGGGTCACCACCCTTCCTGAGTCCTTTTTCATATCTATTAGCTAACATCTTACCACGCACTTTATTTATAAGAGGAAAACTCCATCCACCTTTTCCTGACGTATTTCCATACGCATCAACAGTTTTCTTTCTCCCAAATACATTCATAAAACTACTTCTTGCTTTAAACAAGTTCTCATAAGCTTTAGCAAGTCCAGGTTTATGAATCTCAACTATATCAGCAATGGTATGAGGGTCAATTATTGTTGAATGACCTTTTCTAGACCCTTGGTAATACGGAGATACCCTACCAGCCCTCCATCTCGTTCTTACATCATCTAGACTCTCGTTAAGCTGCCTATCAATCTCCTTTCTGTCAACTTTAGATATATTACTACCAAATAGATTAGCCTCTGCTTCAATATTTTCTTGAGAAGTCAAAGGCTCAAGAAGAGAATTTTCGTTTATATGTCCAGGTATATGAGACATCTTAATGTGTATGCCCACTTGGTGGGTCTGTTTCAGCATATAATCCTAGACTTTTCTCAACAGCTGGTTGATATACTCTGTGTGTCCAGAACTCTTCAGGAGTATCTTCCATTTCAGTAACCCCTTCTACATAATCTTTCCAAACTATATCACCACCAAGGGAATGCTTAGCCATGTCAAAAATACTTGCAGAAGGATACTGCCATCCTCCTTTTTTAGTCTCGTCACCCTTTCTCCATCGTCCATATACATCCTCTCCATAAACAGTTCGCTGATATGCTCTCCCTGTCAATTTATCAACCATATTTTTATATGAGAACATTGCATGTTCGTTGGCATACTCTGGATGGTCCACCTTCATTTGGGCATGAGAAAGTTCAGCAGCAAAGTCAGTAGGTTCACCTACTTGGATATGGAGAGTGTCAGATGCACCGCCTTTACCTTCAGTATAAAATGCTCTCTCTCCAGATATTCCATGTGCGGGTCCCCCACGGTTAAATTTCCACTCATTAGTCAGTCCACCAAAAGGGTATTGTTTAATAAAAGGTGAACCCCCCATATCCCACTCTTTTTTAAATGATGCCTCAATTTCAGCTTTGGTCTTCAACTCCTGATAGTCTCCATGTTTATCTGGACTCTTTCCTCCAGCACTATATCTAGGAAATCTAGAGTTAATATCAGGATAGTCCACACGCAACTGTTGAAAGTCTCCCAATGTAAATGGTTTCTCTCTTTGCTCAAAAAAGCTAGTCATAAATTCATCAAACGATTCTGTCTCAGGCTCTGCCGTTTTTTCACCAAATATTTGACCTAAAAGACCCATCTTAATATGCAACTACAAGTTCAAAGTGAGGGAAGTCATCAAATTGGTTATCATCTACTTCCCAGTTCTGGTTCCAGTCACCACCCCATCTAATAGGTATCCCCATCTGGTTAGCAACACCTAACACAAACCCTGCAAATAAGTGAAATCTTTCACGGTCATCCCAATCAATCGGATAAGGGACCACATCAACAGCAAGAGAGGGATTGTGATTATGCCTGCCTTTAGGAAATTTAACTTTCGTCTTCCCTTCCTTGTATAACGCATTCTGGCGATTCTCGCCCCTATGACCTTCCAATACAGAACAATCCACCGTCTTGATAACTTCATTGAACACCTCCTGTAACTTTTTATTACAAGTTGATAACTGCTTTTTTGACTTTTTACCGAATTTAGGCATTATGCTCTTCCCCTTACTCTTTCTTCAGGGAGTAACATCCTTAACTTGTCATCCCTATCAAATTCACTAAAACACTCTGGACATTTCCAGCCTATTATCTCTTCCCACTCATCAATCAAGGCTATTCTCTTTGTAACCTCATCGTCATGGTATAAATTCGTACTACAGACAGAACAAACATCATCGTTATTGCTAAGTGCTGGATTCATGTGAGTTATATCCCCATTGTTATCCTTAAACCAGTGAGCAGAGGCTCTACTTTTCATCTTTACTATCTACCTCCCCATGCAGTAACACCTGTTCTCCCTCAACAGACTTTAATTGCTCTGGAGAGAACCCACCCCAGACAGTAAGTTGCTGATTTGTATCTTGCTCAACAGCAAACATGCCTGATATCTTAGCAAGTGACTCTAAACTACGCAAAACATCAGTATCTCGTTCTGCCAAATCACATATCTGCTTGAATCTCTGGACAATGTAGTTAGGAGTTACCCCCTCATCCTCTAATACCTTAGCAACTTCTTCTTTTATCATAGTTTGTACTCTCTCAGTTTTTAATAATTTACCAGACCTTTGTTTTGCATACTCTGGGTTGTCTGTTTTAAATGCTTGTGTGTATGATTCAATGACATCCTTTCCAGAGGCAACATAACGTGCAAACAGCACCTCTCTGCTCGTTGCATCTTTCTTAGACATAAATTTTCTATATTCATTCGTACCACTAAATGTATAAATATTCTCAGCTATGTGTCCACTCATTTTTTTAGAAGCACTTGTAACGTAGGACCCACAGATGGTTCTAACATAATATTGTCCTCCTTTAATCTGACCTCTCTTTAACACCTGAACAACGTGGTTATCATCAGTTAAAACCCACTCCCCCTCTTTACCTGACCGCCAGTTAGTGATATTGCTGTACTCTGGGTACACATCTTTAAATTCTTCGGTGGTGTAGAGGCAATGGGTTATTCCTTTTATAATTTTAAAATTTTCCATACGGTTAATATAACACCAACCTGTACATAAAAGCAATACCCTTTTTACAGATTGAAAACCCTTATATATAGTATTATATATATAATATACTATATATCCCCCTATCTATAGTCTTTCCCCCAGTTTTAAAATATAGAATGAGAATGCGTGTAGTTGTTTCTACGGCGTGGCATACCCTATTGATGTGCTTGGTACACCCACCGAACATGGTTGAAAATTTGGATTAAATCCGTTGAAAATAATTATTATGGGTGAAATCGTTTAAAATAATTGAATAAGATATGGATATTAAATGCTTTTCAATACGCCACAAAATGCGTATTTTAAGAGGTCAACATTGACAAATAAACAACTAACTCATGAGGTTCGCAATGCAAGACGATAACGAACAAACAACCCAAACCGCACCGTCATTAGACGATTTGCGTAAAAAGTTGGGTATATCTTCAACCCAAGTAAAAGCCAAGACTACAACGGT